>Ga0326511_10000090_pt1 | contig 66934 bp, 61 predicted proteins | sample 0_2496_0518_D_FD_203701 | JGI IMG/M metagenome (GOLD analysis project Ga0326511, IMG submission 203701) | Bovine rumen microbial communities from UC Davis, California, United States - 0_2496_0518 | ecosystem: Host-associated > Mammals > Digestive system > Stomach > Rumen | place: USA...
CATCCGCTGTAGTAAATTCAAGAGGCTTGTCATCTTTATCAACAAGAGCAGTCATTTCATTGTCATGGAATACGGCAAGAGTACCCACAGGCATCTGAAGAACACGAAGTGCCTCTCCTCTGAATTTCATCAGTTCGCTTGTTGGAAGAGTGATCATTTCGTCAGGCTCGTGCTGATCCTCCTTTTCGTCATTCAAAAGACCGAAATACCAGCCCGAATCACCGTTTTTAGAAGGTTCTGAACGGTTCATATATACATCTGCCGCATTCATTGCTTCTTTAAGTACAAGAACTGTATCGGAGAAAAGTGTGGGTTCAGGTTTTTCAATTTTTGCTTTCATATTGGTATCTACCTGCATATTCTGTACAACAAGTGCATCCGTACAGTCATCTGTACGAAGCTGCATAGGATTATTTTTATAATCCGCTGTCTGAACAACATAATAAGAGAAACTTTTATCAGTTCTTTTGCTCAGAAAATAACGTGCCCAACCATAGTTAAGTGCAAAAGTGGGACTGAAAATATTTGTTTTGCGGCTTACTGCATTAAGAGTTTTCAGAAGCGATGCAGCAGCATTTTTAAGCGGATAATTTGTATAAAGCTTTACTTTTTTATTATTGATTTCTGCCTCAAATATGTACATAATATTGTCTCCTTTGATTTCCCTTTATTTAAGGGGATTTTCTATTATATTTTATTACATCAGACTGCAACTGTCAATCAAAATTACAGTATTATCAGTTCTTTCGGAAGTGTGGAAAGATTTATACATCCGTCTGTACTTACAACGACTGTATCTTCTATTCTTACACCGAATTCGCCCGGAAGATATATCCCCGGCTCAACTGTTACCACCATACCGCTTTGAAGAACTGTCTCACTTTTCGGACTTACAGCAGGCATTTCATGTATATCAAGACCCACGCCGTGACCTGTTGAATGACCGAAATAACCTTCAAATCCGGCATGATATATATAATCTCTTGCGGCACTGTCAACCTCTTTGCAGGCAACCCCGCTTTTTACTGCTTCAAGACCGAGTTTCTGTGCATCATATACGATTTGATAAACTCTTTTCTGTTTATCGCTTACAAAACCGTAGGCATATGTTCTGGTCATATCACTGTGATAACCACCGCATAATGCACCTATATCAAATGTTATGAAATCTCCCGGTTTAACACAGTTATCCCCCGGAACACCATGCGGCATGGAGGTTTTTTCGCCTGCAATAGCTATAAGGTCAAATGATATTCCGTCTGCACCTGCTTTACGCATTTTATATTCAAGTTCAAGAGCAAGATCTCTTTCACATACGCCCTCTTTTATAAGAGGGAGTGTTTCTTTAAGAGCATTTTCAGTTATTCTCTGGGCGAGAATTATTTTGTCTATTTCATCTGAAGTTTTTATTATTCTTTGCTCCGATATAAGATCATCAAGCTCACCTGTTGTTTGGCACTTTGCACCGTTTTCATCTGCAATACTTATTACTTTGTTTGCTTCATTAAGTGTGAAAGCAGAGGCTTCAAGCATGACATTTTTTATATTTTTGCTTTTGATAAGCTCTCCCAGAGTTTTTGACAAAGAACTAAGGAGTAAAACTTCACAGCCGGAAGTCTGTTTTTGTGCGGCTTCAAAATATCTTGAATCTGTGAGAAGAAAAGCTTCATTGCGTGTAAGCAAAAGATAACCGAGTGAAGAAACAAAGCCGGTAAAATATCTTCTGTTTGTATTTGAAATGATAAGTGCAGCATCGGCATTTTCAGGCATCATTGATGCAAGCAGCCGTAATTTTTCATTCATACGATCACCCCGTCAATTATCACAAATATTCTTTAAAGCCGTAAGTCCGAGATAATAGCTGAATTTTCCGAAGCCTGCTATTGATCCTTTACATACGGGAGCAATAACGGATTTTCTTCTGAATTCTTCTCTTGCCCCTATATTTGACATATGTGTTTCAACTGTAGGTATATGAACTGCAGAAATAGCATCCGCAAGGGCATAACTGTAATGGGTAAGAGCTCCTGCATTGATAAGTATTCCGTCCTTATTGCCGAAAGCAGAATGTATCTTATCTATTATGTCTCCTTCATGGTTGGACTGATAAATTTCAAGTTCAAGACCGAGCTGCTCAGCCCATTTTTTCACATCTTCATTAATGCTTTGTGCTGTTTGTGTGCCGTATGTATTGACATCCCTTATTCCCACCATATTGAGATTAGGACCGAGTATAAACAGAATTTTTTTCATATATCATTCCCCGCTTTCAACTCTCCATGTAATTTGTATATTTCTTTTATCAAGTTCGGGTCTTACAGCCTCTATCATTTTTTCAAAAGCGATATGCGGCTGATATTTAAAGCCTATTTCAATTCTGAAAGAAGAAAACTCTGCTTTTCTGAATTCATTTTTCCAGCCCTTATTATCAATATAGCGGATATATGTATTAAGCTTTTTTTGCAAAAGCTTCAGATGTTCTATCTGTGCCAAAGCCCATGTGATATGGTCTGATATAAGCAGAACCAGCTCATCGCCGTTTTCTGCCGCTGCATCAATCATATCAGTGTTGCTTATCGACATATTTTTCCCCTCTTTCAAGAATTTTCAGATTTTTTCTTATCTTAACTTCAAGCCTTCTTCTTATAGCTATGGTTATCCCATGTTCCTCGGATTTCGGAATAAGAAGAATCGATTTCATTCTTCCCATATTTGCCCCCAGAACATCCGTATATATCTGATCTCCGACAACTACCACAGAATCAGGCTTTTCCCGGAGCTTTTTCTTTGCCCTTATAAACCCGAACGGCAGAGGCTTCAGACTCATTGAAACACAATCAAGTCCCACACTTTTTGCGAAAGGGCGTATTCTTTTACCGAAATTATTCGAGCATATGACCACCGCAAAACCTGATGACTTTATTTCATCTATCCATTCCTGCACACCGTCATACGGTGTTTTCTCATAGGGAGAAGCGAGGGTATTATCAACATCCAGTAATACAGCATCAACACCCATTTGTCTGAGCAATCCGGGAGTAATATCCGTCACACTTCTCACAGCTGCTGTAGGCTTTAAAAGTCCCATCGCTTTTTCCTCCGTTTAAATTTATAACTAAAAAGGGATATTCCCGAAATAGTCGCTTGCCAAAACAAGCCGCCGCCGGAAATATCCCAATTCTGTGTACAATTTTCATCATTTGTACTTACGCTTACGAGCAGCTTCAGACTTCTTCTTACGCTTTACAGAAGGCTTCTCGTATGCCTCTCTTTTACGAACCTCAGCGATAACGCCGGCTCTGGCACACTGCTTCTTAAATCTTCTGAGTGCACTTTCGAGAGATTCATTATCCTTAATTCTGATTTCTGCCATTTATCTTCCCTCCCATCCGCCAAAAGGCAGGGGTTTGTGTCATTACGATACCATACTATTATACATTATATCAACACTTTTTGTCAACACAAAAATCAAATAAAAATGCAATATCTTCTATATGCAGATTTAACAAAAATCAAAGAAATTAATATGTATTTCTACAAAAATAATACTCATTCAACAATGGCATCTTCAGCAATTATCTCTAAAACTACCGTTTCACTGCATACACCTTTGAAACAAAAACTCCTGAGTCTGCCTGCAATCTCCGGCGGCAGACCATCATGCAGATTATCACTTACTATTTCATCCAGAAATGCGGAGCGGTAAAGTATGGACACTTCTCCTATCTCCACTCCCGAAGACTGTTTATCTTTAAGTCCTGTGTATTTTATAAACCGTACACTTTTCAAAGCATTTTCCCATGTTCTTATGGTGAGTATAAGGTCGTTTCCGTCCGATGACAGATCTTCAAGGTAATTGTCATTATCAGAAAATGCAATAAGATCATTCATTATTCTTCACCCGTTCCGGAAAGTCCTGTGTCAATTATTTTCCCGTCCTCCCAAAGACGTTCAAGACTGTAATATTTTCTTGCTTCATCTGAAAAAACATGAACTATAACATCAATATAATCCAGAAGTATCCATGTATCATTCCCCTGTCCCTCTACAGCAGAAACACTTATTCCTGCCTGATCAAGACGGAATTCAACTTCATTCGCCAGTGCCTTTACCTGTGTATTGGAATTACCTGTGGCTATTACGAAATAATCCGCAATTGATGAAATATCCTGTATTTTGATTATTTTTATATCCTGTCCTTTTTTGCTGTCGAGTGCCTTTGCAGCAAGTCTTGCTGTTTCAAGTGAATCCATTTTTATCCTCCGTTATTTCTTTTTGTTTGTTTTAATAATCGCAACTTCATTATAAGCCGCAAATGTATCGGGTGCTATGGCAAGCTTTCTTTGAGAAAGATCTGCTATTGTAAAACTGAGACCTTCGAGCATAGCTTCCTCAAGGCTTTTATCTGCCGCTTTTCTCATCTTGTCAACACCGTCATAATCTCTTTCAGCTGATGTAAAATCGGCAATGAATATTACCTTTTCAAGCAAGGACATTCCCTCACGTCCTGTTGTATGGAAACGTATGGAATTGATAATATCCTCGTCTGTTATACCGAGTTCTACCTGAACAAAAGCTGCCCCTGAAATTGCGTGCCATAGTTTATGTGTAGTCCTTTCAAGAGGGGTAAGAACTATCCCTGCCCTTTCGATAAGTGAGAGCTGTTCTTCTTCGGGAGTTTCCTTTGTGGCATCATGCAGTATTCCTGCAAGTTCTGCCTTTGAAACATCTGCCCCATACTTTTTGGCAAGCCTTACAGCCTCTTTTGCGACATTTTTGGAATGTTTCAGTCTGGGCTGACGCATTCTTGAAGCCATAAGTACCTCGTAATCCTTTACAGTCATAAAATCACATCCGTTTCAGATTTTTGTATCGGCATACAAGCCGTTTTCACAAATATACCTTTCAACCTTTTCGGGAACCAGCCCTGTTATCTTCTGACCGTCCGATATTTTCTGACGTATCTCAGTGCTTGAAACAGTCATTATATTCGGGTCAAGCAGTTCTGTTCTTGCTCCGAGCAACGATAATTTTTCTGCCTGTGCTTTGAGAGCTGAAATATCGTCATCATCTCTCGGTACACCGCATATAACAGCATGACGAAAAATTATTTCGGGTTCTTTCCACTGATCTATAGTCATAAACATATCAGCACCTGTTATAAGATAAAGTTCATCATCAGGATATATAATGCTGAGTTCCTCAAGTGTCATATAAGTATAGCTTTTACCCTCACGCTTTATCTCAATATCACTTACTTCAAACAGTTCTTCTCCCTCAAATGCAAGACGGCACATATCAAGTCTCTGCTGAGGAGTAACAGTTGTTTTTTTCTGTTTGTGCGGGGGATAATGTGTGGGTATTATAAGCACCTTTTCAAGACAAAGTGTATCTACAAATGCATGGGCAAGACTTACATGACCGTTATGTATCGGGTCAAAGCTGCCTCCGAACATTGCAATTTTCATAACTCAGTCACCTTTTTCTGTTTGCTTTAGGAAGCTGTATCTTCGGTTCTTCTGTATTTCTTCTGAACAAAACAAATTTTGAACCTATCACCTGTACCACTTCACTGCCTGTCTGTGCGGCAATTATTTCTGCCGCCTCACGTGAAGAAAGCTCAGAAGTTTCAAGCACTCTGCCCTTTATTATTTCTCTTGCGGTAAGGGCATCATCAGCTTGTTTTATTATCTGATCGCTCATATTGCCCTTTCCCACCATAACTATAGTATCTATATCATTTGCGAGTGAACGCAAAAAAGCTCTTTGTTTACTTGTAAGCATTACTTTTTCTCCTTTTTCTTTCAGTTCCCTGAAAAATGTTTTGCAAGCATTTCGCTGAGTTCTCTCAGTGCTCTGCCTCTGTGGCTCATAGCATCTTTCTGATTATCTGTAAGTTCAGCAAATGTTTTGTTGCCTTCCACAAAGAAAATCGGATCATATCCGAAACCGTTATTTCCTCTGGGTGCAAAGCCTATTGTACCTTCACAGCTGCCGAAAGCGAATAATTTCTCTCCGTTTCTGAAACAGCAGCATATCACACATTCAAAACAAGCACTTCTGTCATCACTTCCGCATTCACGAAGTTCATCAAGAAGCTTGTTTATTTTTGCTTCATCGGTATCTGCATATCTTGCGGAATATACACCCGGTCTTCCCTGAAGTGCTTTTACGCAAAGACCCGAATCATCCGCTATGGCAGGATAGCCTGTCTTTTTCATTACTGCCTCTGCCTTGATTTCGGCATTTTCTTTGAAAGTAAGTCCGGTTTCTTCAATTTCTCCCAGCTCCACACCAAGCTCTGCCGCTGTTTTTACAGTAACATTGACAGGCTTTAATATACGCTGAAACTCTGCTACTTTTTTAGGATTATTTGATGCTATAACAAAAGTCATGTTTATTCCTCATTTCTTATTCTTCACCGTTTCTCCATTGTTTGAGCCAATCATCGTCATCATTGTCGGAAGTATTTGTTTCACTTTGTGATGTATTCCAGTTATATTTTGATTTTGCTTTTTCCTTACGTTCTTCGGCACGTTTTTTCTGTTCCTGTTTTTCCTTTTCAGCCTCGATTTTTGCTTTTTCGAGAGCTTCCTGTTTTTCTCTCTGAATTTCTTCTTCGCTTTTGCCATCAAGCTCAGCCTGACGTTCTGCCTCCGCCTCGGCATCTATCTTATCCCATATATCAGCCGTAGCCGGTCTGTTATCTTCTTCGCTGTTATCAGTCTGTGCTTCTGTTTCATTTTCGAGTTCTTCAAAGCTTTCATCATCCATAAAGAGTGCTTTTGCAAATTCTTCCGGATCAAACGGCTGAAGATCATCCACCTGTTCACCTATGCCTATGAATTTCACCGGAACATCAAGCTCTTCCTTTATTGCAAGAACTACTCCGCCCTTTGCCGTACCGTCAAGCTTTGTAAGTACAATACCTGTAATGCCTGCCGCATTTTTGAATTCCTTTGTCTGATTTACAGCATTCTGACCTGTTGTGGCATCAAGCACAAGCAGAACCTCTTTGGCAGAACCGGGAAGTTCACGGTCTATTATACGGTTGATCTTAGCAAGCTCTGCCATAAGATTTTTCTTATTATGCAGTCTTCCTGCTGTATCGGCTATAATAATATCCGCACCTCTCGCCTTTGCTGCCGAAATTGCATCAAATACTACTGCGGCAGGGTCTGAACCTTCATTTTGTTTTATTATATCCGCACCGCTGCGTTCTGCCCATATCTCAAGCTGATCTATTGCAGCCGCACGGAATGTATCCGCTGCCGCAAGAATAACTTTTTTTCCGTCTCTTACGAATTTAGCCGAAAGTTTACCTATTGTAGTAGTCTTTCCTACACCGTTTACACCTATTACAAGTATTACAGACGGTTTTGTGCTTACATCAAGCTCCTGACCGCCCTTCAGCATTTCGGTCACTACATCCTCAAGAAGATGTCTTATTTCTTTTGGATCGGTGATACCCTGTTCCTTTACTCTCTTTTTAAGTTCATCGCATATCTTCTCGGCAGTGTACATCCCCACATCGCCCATTACAAGAAGCTCCTCAAGTTCCTCAAAAAGTTCATCGTCTATTTTTGTAAAAGATTTAAGCAAAGAATCTATTCTTCCGAAAAGTGCATCTCTTGTCTTTTTAAGACCTTCTCTTATTTTTGCGAAAAATCCCATATTTTCCTCCCGGATATTATGATTATTTTAACCCTCAGGCAGCTGCGGCGGCTGTTCGGGTTCAGGTACTTCCGGATCTGTAGGAAGTATCGGAAGTATTATCGAAACAGTAGTGCCTATGCCTTCGGTACTGTCAATATCAAGTTCCCCATTATGAAGTCTTACTATTTCATCTGCTACCGCAAGACCTATACCAGAACCTCTTACTGTCTGATTTGCCTTATAGAACTTCTGCTTTACCTTTGGCAGATCTTCTGCGGAAATACCGCATCCGTTATCAGCTACCGTAATTATTATCTGATCGCCTATTATTTCTACCGTAATATTAACAACTCCGTCAGTATCCGAATATTTAAGTGCATTATCTATTATATTTATAAATACCTGTCTCAAACGGTTTCTGTCGCCTATTACAACCGGAAGCAAGTCGGTATCGGGGGCTTCATAGGTTATATGCTTATTTTCCTTTGATGCCCTTTCCTTCTGCATATATATTGATTCATCAAGCTCTGCAAGAATATCGACCTTATCCATGATAAGCACCATTCTGTCCTGCTGTATTCTCGAAAAATCAAGCACTTCTTCAACTATTCCGCCAAGACGGACAGTTTCTTTTATAATTATACCCATACCTTTTTCAAGGGTTTCCTTATCATTAAAACCGTCAAGCTGCATAGTTTCCGCCCAGCCCTGTATTGCGGTAAGAGGCGTTCTCAGTTCATGGGAAACGGATGATATAAAATCATTTTTAAGTTTATCCGCTGTACCGAGTTCCCCTGCCATATAGTTAATAGTATCGCAAAGGTCTCCTATTTCATCATCATAAAATTTATTTATGCGGGCATTGAAATCTCCTCTTGCGATTTTTCTGGCAGTTTCGCTTATCTCTCTTACAGGACGGACTATTGACTGAAGAAAATATGTACTTGATATGAAGATGAAGAACATTATAAGTATTCCTGCCACACATACAAGTGATATTGCAATAAATATTTTTCTGTCAGCTTCCTCAAGAGATACAACATACCTCATAGCACCGATATTATCACCGTTACTGTCTGTAATAATTCTTGTAAGAGCCATTATTTTCTCGCCTGAACTGTTTTTTCCGTACCAGTCAGCCCTTTTGTCAGTGCTGAGAAGTGCCGCATCATAATCCGGCATAGGCTGTTTTACATCGGGAGAAAATCCTGTTGAATTTATAACAGGTTCTCCGGTACGGTTTATAACTATCAGCTCCATCATTTCCTTATCGGGAAATTCCTCTACATACTTTCTTGCAAGTTCATAGAAACTCCCGTCATAATCGGAAAATACAGCCGTCAGTTCTCCCGAGCGGCCACTGAGTGTCTGACGTATGCCGTTATAGTAAAGTCCCTGAACAACAAATGAAAAGGCAATTATCAGTACGGCTAATATCAACAGTATCACACCGAAGGTATTCATAACCCATCTTTTGGTTATACCTTTCAAAAGTTACACCTCCAGGGTCATTTAGCATCCCATTTATAACCCAGACCCCAGACGGTCATAATATATTTCGGAGAAGAAGGATTATCCTCTACTTTCATACGCAGACGGCGGATATTTACATCGACTATCTTTTCTTCACCTACATACTGACTTCCCCATACATATTTGAGTATATCACTTCTGTCAAGTGATTTTCCGGGATTGGAGAAGAAATATTCCATTATCTGAAATTCGACCTGTGTAAGTTCGATAAGCTTGCCGTTTTTCTTTAAGGAATGATTTTTAAGATTAAGGGAAAAATTACCGGATTTGATTTCTTCCTTAAAATTATTTTCGCTTCGCATCTCTGCAATGGCAATACGTCTGTAAAGTGCATCAACACGTGCAACGAGTTCCATAGGACTGAACGGTTTTGTAACATAATCATCAGCACCGTGCATAAGTCCTGAGACCTTATCCATTTCCTGAGTTTTTGCCGTGAGCATGATTATTCCGAGATTTCCGTTCTTTTTTCTGAGTTCCTTGCAGACGCTCAGACCGTCCAGCTCAGGCATCATTATATCAAGCACCGCAATATCAAAATCACCGTTTGCTTCATCATATTTTTGCATAGCAACTGCACCGTTTTCGGCTTCGGTCACATTGTAGCCCGCACGTTTCAGGTTTATTACCACAAAATCACGAATAGCAGTTTCATCTTCTGCTACAAGTATATTTTTCATCAGAAATTACCCCATTTCTTTATTTATAGTATAACTACCGACTGCATAACTTTGGCTTCATTTATATTCAGATTATCCTTTGCCTCTGTTTTATACAGATCGGCACTTATGATATATTGTGTATTACCTTTTTTTACTTTCTTGATAAGTACACTGCCTTCATTCTTTCCATCCTGCCACTGTGAAACACTGCATCTGTTTATCCTTAGCATAATGTCTCCCAAAGATGAAGTTTTCCCCGACCAGAGATAAAAACTCAGACATCTTCTTTCCGCATCACTTACAGCTGTAACATTTCCGTTCCAGCTTTCAGGCATAACAAAATAATAACCGTCTTTATAGTTCATCACTGTGCTTACTACATGACTGAGTACACTTTTTTCAAGATCAATCGCACTCCATGATACCAAACTGCATACAGCAGACGCTTCTGTATTTGCAGGAACAGGCAACTGAGATACAACAGGTACTTCAATAATACCGTCACCATTAATATCCCTTGAGGTTATCATATCTTTTCGGTTAGTAGCCGCAGTACCGCTGTCTGTAACAAGAGGATTATACAGCTTTTGCAGTGCAGTATCATAATATATTATCTGAGTGGAGAGCATACCGCCGTTTTTTTCTCCGTCAATTACAATACCATTTTTAGTGGGGGATATTTTGCCGTATATGGTATTTGCAAACTCCGTAACCTCGGAATCAAGTTCTATTGAAAGTTTTGCAATAGGCTTTTTTTCCTGTTCGGAATATTGAAGAAGCTTTGCTGTTGACGGACTCTGATTTGATCTCAGGGATAAAAGAATAATATCCTTGGAATAATTTTCGGTAATATCAGCGATCATAAGATCGGTGTAACTTTCGGATATTGCCATCTCACGCACACTTTCATTTTCAAGTGAGTATGCAGAAAGTGTATTCTGACCTTCGTTATAAGTAGTCCAGCCAACCATTATTTCATCCTGACCGTCACTATTAATATCTTCAAATATCAGGCGGTCTACTCCCGTACCGGTCTTGGAAAAACTTCCCACCAAATTCCAACCGTTTTCCTCGTGAGAAATAATGCTTATATTCTGCTTTGATCCCTTTTCGGTTGAATAAAGTGCCACAGCATATTCTTTATTATCATTTCCCGTTTTGAATACTGTTACAGCAGAACGGTATTCACCTGTTCCGGGATATTTGAGATTATAGCTGCTGCCTGTCTGTTCTTTTATTATGTTCTGTATTTCTGCCTGATCACCTGTTGCTCTTGGTGGTCTGAGCAAAGTCTGCTCACCAAAGCTTATATCTGAACATCCGCAAAGAAAAAGTCCCAGCGTTGCAGCTATTATACATGACATAAGCTGTTTTATTTTTCTCAAATCATTTCACTCCATGCTTACAATTCTGCTATAAGGAATTTTATCGGTATTCCTTCATCAGAAAACATTTTTTCATGTTCTGTAACAACATTTTCCGGATAATCTTCTTTATGCAGATCACGGGTAATATATTTTACAGTGAATCCGCATTCTTTGAAATACTCAACACTTTCCTCAAAAAGTTCATCATCATCAGTTTTAAAATGTATCTGTGCATCGGGTTTAAGTATATTCTTATACTGTTCAAGCTGACGAGGATGTGTAAGGCGGTGTTTTTTATGTTTTTTTCTTGGCCATGGATTACAGAAGTTTATATATATCCTGTCAGCTATTCTTTCATCCGGAGCAAATATTTCCGAGATTTTTTCTATATTGCAGGCTGTAAGGATTATATTATCCTCTTTCATCCCCTTTTCTTCATACATGGCGGCTATTTTACGTCTTGCCACACCGAGCATTTTATATTCAATATCCATGGCAAGATAATTGATGTCGGGATTTTTTGTTGCAGACTCTGCTGCAAAAACACCTTTTCCGCATCCGAGTTCAATATACAGCGGCTGTTCCTTTTTAAAACAGCTCAGCCATTTTCCTTTCATCCCCACAGGGTCTCCCACAAAATAGGCACAAGCCTCAAGTTCAGGCTTTGCCCAGGGTTTATTTCGCATTCTCATTAAAAAACTTCCACTTCTTTCCCTTAAATACATTCCATAATTGCATTATACTCTTTAATGCAATAATAATCAAGAAAATATTTTTCTTTTCCCCTTCATATAATGTTCAGAGGTGATCATTTTGAATAATTTAACCGCACTTTCCGGCAGAGTTAAAAAATATTCGGGTATATTGCTGTATGACTCAAAGCTCTATCAGATCCTTGCAAGGTCAGCTCCCGATGAAAGATCTCAGAAAATAACACAAAGCTTTTCAGATCAATGCAGAAATTCGGCAGAAAATTTATATGAAATTTATCGTAATATGACACATGATCATTCTGATATACAGTTTCCGTCTGTGAGGGAAACAGGTTCATTCAGAAGTGTGCTTCGCTCAAGACTTTCACACGAATTACAGCTTGAATCAGAATTCAGGAATGAATATCTTAATATATCAGATAATTTCAGATTGAAACGTATTTTTTACAATGCCTCACATTCTGCTATGTCCCGTGCTTTGGGAATACTTGATATGCTTATATGAAAAAAGAAACATATTTTCAGCCTTTATCCTTTTTTGTAATACTATCTGTCGGATGGGTATTCAGAATGTGTTTTGAATGGTCTGACAAAGCGGCATGGAGTTATATAATATCTTCCGTTTATGATACCCCCTGGAATGTTTTCAAGCCTTTTGCACTTGCATATATGGGATGGATATTAGTGGAGCTTTCATGTCTGAGACCTCATCTCCTGCATTTTGTATGTGCAAAGTCAGTGGGACTTTATGCCCTTTTCGGTCTGATATTTATTTTTATGCCATTACTTTGTCAATTCATTTCATTTGAACTTGCTGTAATTCCCGTTTCTGTAATAAGTATAGCTGTATCCGTGATAATTTCATACGCTGTATATAAATCGAAATTTCCTGTTGAGATATTCAGATTGCCCTTGATACTCACTTATCTCATAACGGTCATTCTTATAGTCATCCTTACCAAAACGGCATAAAAAACGGAGTTACCCGCACAAAAACGAGTAACTCCTTTTATATCATAAAGCAGGACATATCAACGTCTTATACAACTTTTAACAAGGAAAAATGTGCTTATTATCATATAAGCAAAGAAAAATGCGATTATTCCCAAAATAACGGCAGAAATAGTATCCCCTGCCGTAAAGGTAACAGCGATTCCGATAACAGCAGAAAAAACAGTACCGAAAATACCTGTTATTATCCCTGCAAGGTTACAGCCGACACAGCCCTTAAGCGATTCCCCGTCAGGCAGCAAAGATGATGCGGTAAGCACACCAAGGTATACAAGTCCGGAAATCAGTGCAGCAGTCGCTATTGCTTCGGCAGATGTGAGGATACCGTTTATAAACAGCAATACAACTATCGCAGTAAAAAGCAATCCTCCTATTATTTCTACCAGAACGGCAAGACCGCTCATACATTCATTACAACAGCGTTTTTTATTTTCACTGCAGCAATTATCATAATTACAGATCATACATTCCACTCCGTTTCAATATAATTTTCTTTTTGAACTTAATTCCTGCTTTTAATATATAATATGCTGTAAAAAGTTTAAAGTGCTGTGATATGATTTGCTTTTTGTAAAAAAACGTGTATAATGGTTATATCGGTCTTACCGAAATGATAGTTAAAGAAGGTTTTTTATTATGGTAAAAATAGGAAGAAATGATCCGTGCTGGTGCGGAAGCGGAAAGAAATACAAAAAATGCCACGAACAGTTTGATGAAAAAATCAGCTATATCAAAAGTCAGGGACATATCGTTCCCACTCGTGACATAATCAAAACTCCTGAACAGATACAGGGAATAAAGGAAAGCTGCAAGATAAATATTGCCGTTCTCGATTACGTTGCCCAAAACATAAGAGAAGGAATGACCACTCAGGAAATTGATGATCTTGTAGCATCAAAAACAGCCGAACTGGGAGGTATTCCTGCACCGCTGAATTATCAGGGTTATCCGAAAACCGTATGCACTTCAATAAATGATGTTGTTTGTCACGGAATACCGAGTGATAAAGTGATACTCAAAGACGGTGATATTGTAAATGTGGATTGCAGTACAATATATAATGATTATTTTTCAGATTCATCAAGAATGTTTTGTATAGGAAACGTAAGCGAAGAAAAACGCCGTCTGGTAGATATTGTAAAGGAATGTGTGGAAATAGGTCTTGAAAAAGTCGTTCCGTGGGGATTTCTGGGTGATATGGGACAGGCTGTGAATGAACACGCAATGAAAAACGGCTACAGCGTAGTACGTGAAATAGGCGGACATGGCGTGGGACTTGAATTCCATGAAGACCCATGGGTAAGCTATGTTTCAAAGCAGGGCGAAGAAATGCTTATGGTTCCCGGCATGATATTCACTATCGAGCCTATGGTAAATATGGGGACGGAAAAGGTATACTGCGACAAGAAAGACGGCTGGACAATTTACACAGCAGATAAAAAGCCGTCTGCACAATGGGAAATAATGGTACTCGTAACAGAGGACGGTCACGAGGTTTTAGCATACTAAAGAATATTCCCCTCACCCTGTGCATAAAAATATGTTGAAGGGAGAGAGGATATAATGAAAAAACACATCTGTGCAATAATACTTTCATTTGTGATTTCAATGGGCGGAATCAGTTTTAATGCAGCAGCTGTTTCCGATAAGGATATAGAAGCCCCGTCTGCTGTTCTTATGGACAGTACGAGCGGCAAGGTACTTTTTGAAAAGAACAGCCATGAAAAAAGGGCGTGTGCATCCATTACAAAGGTAATGACCGTCATACTTGTAATGGAGGCTCTGGACAGCGGAAAGATAAAACTTGAGGATATAGTTACAGCATCAGAACACGCTTCTTCAATGGGTGGTTCGGATATATGGCTTGAACCCGGTGAAACAATGACCGTGGATGATATGCTGAAAGCTACACTTATAGCAAGTGCAAATGATGCGGCGGTTGCCCTTGCCGAACATATAAGCGGAAGTGAAGATTCATTTGTACGAAAAATGAATGAAAAAGCCGCTTCACTCGGAATGAAAGAAACAACTTTTAAAAACTGCAACGGACTTGATGAAGAAGGTCATCTGACAAGTGCCTATGATGTAGGACTTATGACAAGGGAACTTTTGAAACATAAGGCTGTGCTGAAATATACAGGAACAAGAATTTCTGAGCTGAGAGGAGGAAAAACTCAGCTTGTTAATACCAATAAACTTCTCCGCACCTATAACGGTATCACAGGTATGAAAACGGGTACTACATCTCAGGCAGGCAGCTGCATTACAGCTACAGCCGAGCGTGACGGACTTAGTCTTATTTCTGTAGTTTTAGGCTGTTCCACAGGAAAACAGCGTTTTACTGATGCGGCAGCACTGCTTGATTACGGATTTGCCAATTATATGATGTATACTCCCGAAATTCCCGAAGGTGCAGCAACAACAATAAATGTTGAACGAGGTGTAAGATCAGCTGTGAATACAAAGACCTCACCTGCTCCCTGTATACTTATGGAAAAGGATAAGGCAGGAAGTATAGAAAGTAAGATAATTCTTCCCGAAACCGTAACCGCTCCGATAAATAAAGGTGATAATATCGGTAAAGTAGAATATTATTCAGATTCAAAGCTTATGGCTGATACCCCGATAGTTGCAGCGGAGGATGTTCAGGAAATATCGATTGCATTTATTTTCAGTAAGATATTCACTCTTTCTGTAGGAGCATCATAAATAAAAGAACCGAAGGACACCAATGCTAAAAAGCAGAGGTGTCCTTCGGAACATTCGGAGGTCATACAAATTACTGATAATCTACTACATCGACCCAGCCCTTGAGGAATTCCTCTTCACCGGAAATTCTCTTAACGAGCTGAGAAGCAGCAACTATAGGAAGCCACTGCTGAACATACTGTTTTGCAGTATCACTCTTTCTGCAGAACATATCAAGATACATATCAGCCAGTTTCTTATCTTTCAGTGCAAACAGAAGATAAGTTCTTGCAGCATCAGCGGAAGCGTTGCCCTGAGTTGCGTGTGACCAGTCTATGATATGGGGATTGCCGTCTTTATCAATAATAATATTTGACGGGTTAAAATCGCCGTGACAAAGCTTATTATGCTTAGGCATACTGTCCAGACGGGTATGAAGCTCATATCTGATAGTAGCATCAACCTGTCCGCCGAGTGATGAAATCTTACGGTTCATCTTATCCTTGAGCTTATTGAGCAGAGGAGCTTTCTTAGACTGCACTTTGAGCTGAAGATCAACAAAATCGTTCATATATTTTTCTATATGCTCAGGATCTTCATTCATTATCTGTTCAAGAGTTTTGCCCTCTACATAATCCATAGTAATAGCCCATTTTCCGTCGACAACGGATACTGCCCTGAGTGCAGGTATTGGAAGACCTGTTTCCTCCACACGAGCCTGATTCAGTGCTTCATTAAGTATATCAGACTTCGGAAATTTTTCCGAGAATTCTTTTATAACAACGTCACCGTCTCTATAAATAACTTTTTCTTTTCTTGTTGCTATAACATCCATGTTATGCACCCCTTTCGGATAGTGGTAATTATTAACAGCTTTACAGCTTTGTTTTATTATACTACATTTTTTACATAAAGTATAGATGAATTATGCAATAATTTTTGTGATATTTTTTAGTTAAATAGTAAAATTATATAAAAATATTATCAAGCAATATCGTTTTTTATCTGAAATATTTAAAAGATTGTGGAGTTTGGAGAGTGGAGTGTTTATTCAAATTTACTACGCTGAACTAAAAAATGGTTGTCTTAGTTTTTAAAGATTCTTCGTCACTTCGTGCCCCAAGGACATTCCTCAAAATGACACGTCATTTTTGCAGTTTGTCAGATTTACACATTTACAGAAACTTGTATAAAACAAAGATATATGTTAGAATATCTTTATAAACAATTTCGGAATTTATTATTCACTAATAAAAGGAGGATAAAGTCAATGGCATTTGAAATTGAAAACGGTGTTTTGAAGAATTACATAGAAGAACCTGGTGTTACAGAAGTAGTTATCCCTGACAGTGTGACGAGTATTGGAGATAGTGCATTTTATAAATGCGAAAGCCTTACTTCTGTCACCATCGGCAAAAACGTGACAAGTATCGGAAATTGTGCGTTCTAGTATTGCTACAGCCTTACCACTGTCACAATCCCCGACAGCGTGACAGATGTTGTTGATGATGCGTTCTGGGGATGCAGTAAACTGAAAAAACTCCCTGCTTTTGGTTATATCATTGATGGTTCACAATGGAACTTTGAAAAAGTGTATTCCTCAGATGTAAAGTCAATGCTTGAAAACAAAGACTACTCAGTAAAAATGGATCACCCGACAAAATTCCAATTTGTTGCACAGGTATTCCTGAAAGACAGCCAGCCCGAAGCCGAAGCCTACATAAAGAAAAACATCACAAAGATACTGAAATACTTTATCGACATTGATGATTATACCACCGTAAAGGGCTTGCTTGATTCTGACAAATTCGCTGCTAAACGCAATATAACAAAATTTGTAAATTATGCTATCGAACATACCCAGAACGGCGGAGATATGCAAATACAAGCCTATATTATGGATTACAAAAGCAGAAAATTTCCTGATTTTGACCAAATCAAAAATTTGAAAATCTGATATGACCTGTCATTCAGAGTGTAAACTAAGGATGACAGGCTTTTTATAAACTACGCATAGCATCAATCGGGTGCGACAACTCGCTGCTGGAGAGGTTAAGACATACTTTTACAACAAATAAAAATTCAATATATAATTGTTCCGAATACAGTGCCGTCATCGGAAACGGAATCAATATGAACGTCTACAATAGTATTTATCAGTTCTTCGGAGGCATTTACGCAAACGGGAGTATAATTAGGTGTATAACCTTCCAGACAACCATTATGTGTGCGTGTTTCGAGAAGTACGGGTTCGATCCTGCCGATCTGAGTTCTTAAAAATTCAACTCTTTTTCCCTCTGCCATTTCTGACATACGCTTCGCTCTTTCTTTTTTGACATTTTCGCCGACCTGATTTTCTGCTTTATCCGCAACAGTCCCCCTCCTGCGTGAATATGGGAATACATGAACTTTTGCAAAACCTATGCTTTTTACAAATTCAAGCGACTTAACAAATTCTTCTTCTGTTTCTCCCGGAAAACCGACCATAACATCAGTTGTTATGGATGCATTTTCAAAAACAGTCCTTATATTTTTAACTATCTCTGCATATTCAGCAGATGTATAATGACGGTTCATACGCTTTAATGTTTCATCGCATCCGCTTTGGAGTGACAGATGAAACTGAGGACAGAAATTCGGATATTGTGCAAAAGCTTTGAGCGTTTCCAGATCCATTGATTCAGGTTCGAGTGAGCCAAGACGTATTCTTACATTACCCGACTTACAAGCCGTTATAATGCCTTTTTTGAAACTCTCACCTATATCCTGCCCGTAGCATGAAAGATTTATTCCTACTACTACCACTTCCTTATAACCGTTCTGTTCAAATGTATGTATACCATTTTTTATTTCCTCAATAGAAGCACTTCTCACTCTGCCTCTTGCAAAGGGTATTATGCAGTAGGAACAAAATCTGTTGCAGCCGTCTTCGATTTTAAGAAATGCCCTTGTTCTGTCCGAAAATGAACTTACACTCAGCGATTCATATTCATCCTGTTTTTCATAAGGTGGAATGAATGTAATTCTCCTGCGGTTTTCAAAATAATCCTTCAGTACGTCAACAATATCTCCCCTTCTTTTATTGCCGAGAATTATATCCGCTTCATCAAGTCTTTCTTCTCCGTCCGCTATGGTTTGTGCCATACAGCCCGTGAGAACAATTACTGTGTCGTGATTTTCCCTCCTGACTCTATGAATAAGCCTTACAGCCTTTGATTCTCCCGAAGAAGTTACCGCACATGAATTTATTATCGTAATATCTGCATTTTCATTATCATTAGCGACAGTATATCCGTTTTTTTCTAAAATTTCCTGCATTGCCTCAGATTCATACTGATTGACCTTACAGCCAAGTGTGAATATTTTTATCTTCATTTTTTCTCTCCTATTAATATCCAAAAAATGTCTTTATTTGTTTGATTTTATCATAGATTCAACCGAAAAACAGAAATAAGGTTGACCTTATGTAAAAATACTGTTACAATGGTTACAGAAGACATCAACCGTTTTTTATACCGACAGGGAGGAATTATTTATGTTTGAAACAGAAGTTTTTTTCAGTGATACTGAAGCCGTAAAATCGTTCGTTGCCGTTGCCACAAAATACGAAAAACTGCCGATAAATCTTGTTTCCGATTTTTATACTATTGATGCCCATTCACTTATGGGCATAATGAGTCTTGATATTTCCAAACCTATAGTGCTTAATATCCCTGTGGATGATATTCCCGATTCATTCTATGATGATATAAAAAGATATTTAGCTCAGCCTTCCGACTGAGATTCAAGGGAAAGCTGTAATTTTTCCCATTCGTCATACATTGCTTCAAGTGCATTTTCACAAGACGAAACAGCGGATGTAATTTCCAGTAATTTTTCATAATCGCTGGCTGTTGACTGGTCATTAAGACTTTCGTTATAATCAGCCAGCTTTTCTTCAAGTTCTTTTATTTCTGATTCAAGCTTTGTGATACGGGCTTTGGTACGCCTACGCTGTGCATCCTGTTCTTTTTTATTTTTATAATCAGTCTGTTTTTCTCCTGCTTGTGCGGGAGAATTTTTTTGTACTTTTAAAGCAGCAAACGGCTGTGCTTTTTTGAGATAATCCTCATAAGTACCTTCATAGACCTTTATTCCGTCAGCCGAAAGATAAAATATTTTATCCGCAAGTGCATTTATCAAATATCTGTCATGTGACACGATAACAAGAGTACCCTGATATTCAGACAATGCCTCCTGCAGTGCCTCACAGGAATTTATATCAAGATGGTTTGTAGGCTCGTCAAGGAAAAGCAGATTTGCCCCTTTAAGCATAAGTATCGTCAGAAGAACTCTTGCCCTTTCTCCTCCGCTGAGAGTGGAAAGCTCTTTGAAAACATCCTCGCCTTTGAATAAAAAACGTGCAAGGGTGCTTCTTATCTGTGTATTATTCATAGACGGGAAACGGTCACTCAGTTCATCAAAAACAGTTTTTTCGCTGTCCATTCCTGTTTGTATCTGGTCATAATAGCCTGTTTTTACTCCCTCACCGAAACGTATACGTCCGGCATTTGCTCTGTATGTACCGAGAAGTGTTTTCAAAAGAGATGTTTTTCCGCATCCGTTAGGCCCGAGAATAAATATCCTTTCCCCACGATGTATGTCAAACGAAACATCTTTGAAAAGCTGTTTTTCACCGAATGAAAGCTCAAGTCCTTTTACCTCAAGGACATCTTCTCCGCTCTGATTTGTTATACCAAGATTGAAATTTATACTGTCGGGAGCATTTTCAGGTTTGACAAGACCCTCTTCAAGTCTGTGTATAGCTTTCATTTTACTTTCGGCAGTCTTTATATTTTTCTCTCTGTTCCATCTTCTCTGCTGTTCTACTATCCCCTCAAGACGTTCTATCTCTTTCATCGTATTATCATAATTTCTTTTAAGAGTGAGAAGATGCTCCTCTTTCTGAGGAAGAAAAGCTGTGTAATTACCCTTATATCTTTCCATATGACGATTTTCTATTTCAAAAGTGCGGTTAGTGGTTTTATCAAGAAAATATCTGTCATGCGAAATAACCATATAAGAACATTTTGACTGAATAAGATATTCCTCAAGCCACTCTACACTTTGGGTATCAAGATGATTTGTAGGCTCGTCCAGAAGAAGAAGATCGGCATCGCAAAGCAATAGTTTTGCCAGCTGCAATTTTGCCCTTTGACCTCCGCTTAAAGAGCTTATGGGAAGCTTCATTTCGTCATCATCAAAACCAAGTCCCAGAAGTGCAGACCTTGCCCTTGATTTGCAGGTAAGTCCTCCCCTTCTTACAAATTCATCATGCAGAAAAGCCTGACGCTCAACCTGCTTTTGAAGTTCGGGATTTTCTCCTGCTATAGTATTATTTATAGTGTCAAGTTCGCTTTCCATTGCAAGCAGGTCAGAAAATACAGTCATAACTTCATCATACGCACTGCGTTCAAGATTACGGCAGACGTGCTGTTCCATATAACCTATATTAACATTTTTATTTATAACTATAGTTCCATCGGTAGGGTAATATTCTCCTGTGAGGAGCTTAAAAAGAGTAGATTTACCGCATCCGTTCACACCTATAAGACCTACTCTGTCACCATCCTGAATTTCAAAATTCATTCCGTCAAACAAAAGCTGTTCTCCGAATTCCATTTTCAACCCCTGTACCGTAACAAGTGCCATATATTTCTCTCCCATTATCATTTATCCGCTGTTTTGCGGTTATCCTCACCATTATAACACCTTTTTATCCAATTAGCAATTAGTGTTTATTATGCTTTACTGTAAATTGATTTTTAACGAATACTATTATATAATAAAAATAATAAACTATGCAGGGGGAATGAACTGTGAAGGATGTCAGAATAACCGTAATGAAAAAAGTATGTCATGATGACCTTATCCAAAAATATGAAAATCCTATTGATAACCCTTGTAGCATGGAAGCAGGACAGACCTTTATCTCAAAAAACGGTCTGTGTCCTGATGGACTATGCATAAGTGCATGGGAAAGTATGTCTGCATTTGTAATGGCTTTAGCATACGGTGCAAAGGATATTTATGACGGTTGGATGAAAAATCCGAATTCTGTTATGATTTCATGCAATGACGGTTTCAGACCGGTAAGCTTTCTTATTGAAACTATAGGATAATATTGAGGTGATACGATATGAAATTTTCAGAAAAACTTAACGGCTACTGGGAAGAAGGATACCATTACTATCTGGAATTCAGAAATGAAAAATTGACTGTCAGAGGATATGACCGCTCTGTTACCCTTGAAACAACTGTTTCTTATGATGCCGACCTTTTAGATTCAGGAGAACGTACTGTTATAGATCTTGCGGATAATATTCTTTCACGAACTGCAACAGGCGAAATGATGACTGAAATAAAAGAACTTGCTTATGATAACGGTGAACTGAAATTCCTGTATTACTATACTATCATGGGCGAAACTCTTTACACCCTTACCAAAAAGGAAAAAGGGCCTTTCGACCACATAAAAATAAGAGATGAAGAATTTATCGATAAACTTCAGGGGGCATGGTACGAGTGGAACGGAGATAAAAATAATCCTCTTATTATAAAAAATAATCAGGTAGAATGGTTCAGGATCATGGAAAAATTTCATGTAGTAAGTTATAATTATGCTCCTGATGATATTTATATAGTGCCCGAAAGCCTTACAAGAAGTGATTTCGGTGCATTTACATCAATAAGGGTATATCCTGATATGCTTACTACTACCATGATGGTATGCGATATGAGTATGCCGCTGTCAGTGTTTGCAAGAGAAGATATGATGGATAAGATAAAAATTCCGGATGCCGCAAAAAGACCTGCACAAAATACTATGATATACAGACCTTCAATAAATGCAGGTATTTCACCGATGACAGCATTTTTGGGTATGAACATTGAACCTTTAGAATCGAAAAAAATATCTTCAGATATTTTTTGTTCATCATGCGGATTTGAATTTAAAGACCAAAAACCGAAATTCTGTCCCGAATGCGGAACTAAAACAGAATAATTCAGCGGCGATCCGCCGCACCCGATTTAGTATCCAATAGTTTTTTCATCAATTTATGACAATCAAAATTCATCCCCATGCAGTAAGTTATAGTACCTTTTGCATGGGGATGATTCTTTTATTTGTTATTATATGTGCTGCATATTTCTTTCATACAGCAGTTTTCACAATCAGGCTTTCTTGCTGTACATACAGCCCTTCCGTGAAGTACGAGCCTGTGACAAAAATCATTTGATTCTTCGGGCGGCAAAAGCTCCCTGAGCAGCTTTTCGATTTTTGCAGCATCTTTACTCTGATGAAAACCAAGTTTTGATGTTATTCTGATACAATGGGTATCCACAACAACAGCAGGTTTTCCATAAATATCTCCTACTACAAGATTGGCAGTTTTTCTGCCTATGCCGGGAAGCTTTACAAGCTCCTCTATCGTATCGGGTACAATACCGTTATAGCTTTCACAAAGCATTTTTGCCATAGCAGAAATATCCTTTGCCTTTGTCTTATATAAACCGCATGATTTTATATATGGCTCTATATCTTCAGGTTCTGCCGCTGCAAAATCCTGCACAGTCGTGAATCTTTCAAACAGCTTTGGAGTAACCATATTCACACGCTTATCCGTACATTGTGCGGCAAGTCTTGTTGCAATAAGCAGCTGCAAAGGGTCGGTATATACAAGAGAACATACCGCATCCGGATATTCTTTTTTCAGAAGCTCCACAGCAGATCCTGCCTTTTCCTTATCCGTCATTTAAATTACCCCTGTAACACAAATTTAAATCAACATACTATGTCATTCTGAGGAGCGTTCCTTTCCCTGTCATTCTGAGCGAAGCGAAGAATCTTTCCGAAACAACTGCTTTATTTCAAAAGATCCCTCACTTCGTTCGGGATGACAGCCAACCTGTCTGCGTTCAGGATGGCAGTACATTATTTTGTAGTGATAATTGCTAATTGAATATTAGTCTCTTTTTTTGGAGTTGATCTCTTCCTCAGCCATAGCAATAAAGCTGTCGAGTGTCATTGTACCCATATTTACATTCTTTCTGTTGCGGACTGATACAGTGCCTTCCTCTGCCTCTTTATTACCGATAACAAGCATATATGGTATCTTTTCAAGCTGTGCTTCACGGATTTTATATCCGAGCTTTTCTGTACGCAGGTCACTTGTTGCTCTGATACCTTTCTTCTGAAGTTCTGCTTCTATTTCCTTTGCTCTGTCAGCAAGTGATTCGTTAAGCGAAATAACACGTACCTGTTCAGGCATAAGCCACATCGGAAGAGCTCCTGCAAAACGTTCAAGCATATATGCAAGCGTTCTTTCATAACATCCGAGTGATGTTCTGTGAATGATATACGGCAGTTTTTTCTGACCATCTTTGTCTATATAATACATACCGAATTTTTCAGCAAGAAGCATATCTATCTGTATTGTTACTATCGTATCTTCTTTTCCGAATACGTTCTTATACTGAATATCAAGTTTCGGGCCGTAGAATGCAGCTTCATCTATACCTATTTCGTATTCAAGTCCTATATCATCAAGTATTTCTTTCATAGCTGACTGTGCATGATCCCACTGTTCTTTTGTACCCTCGTATTTATTGTTCGGGTTTGCAGGATCCCACTGAGAGAATCGGAATGTACAGTTTTCAAGAAGACCTACTGTATCAAGGCAGTATTTTGCAAGCTCAAGACATCCTCGGAATTCATCTGCAAGCTGATCGGGACGAAGAACATAATGTCCTTCTGAAATAGTAAACTGTCTTACTCTGATAAGACCATGCATTTCTCCTGATGCTTCATTACGGAAAAGTGTAGATGTTTCTGTAAGACGCATAGGAAGTTCACGGTATGAACGCTGTTTATTGAGATATACCTGATACTGGAAAGGACAAGTCATAGGACGAAGTGCAAAACATTCCTTTGTTTCATCATCGGGATCTCCAAGCACAAACATTCCGTCAAGATAATGATCCCAGTGACCAGAAATTTTATAAAGCTCACGTTTTGCAAAAAGAGGTGTTTTTGTAAGCTGACAGCCCTTTTTCTGCTCAACATCCTCTACCCAACGCTGAAGAAGCTGTATAACTCTTGCACCTTTAGGCAGAAGGATGGGAAGTCCCTGACCTACATAATCAACTGTTGTAAAATATTCAAGATCTCTGCCTATCTTGTTATGATCACGAAGTTTTGCTTCTTCAAGTTTCTGAAGATGTTCGTCAAGCTGAGACTGTTTCGGGAATGATACACCATACACACGGCAAAGCTGAGCATTTTTGCTGTCACCTCTCCAGTATGCCCCTGTACAAGCCGTAAGCTTTATTGCTTTTACAACAGATACATTCATAAGGTGAGGGCCTGCACAAAGGTCTGTAAATTCTCCCTGCTTATAGAAACTGATAGGCTCTCCTTTGTCTGTATGCTCCTTACAAAGTTCAACTTTATAAGGTTCTCCCATTTCCTCAAGAAGTTTTATTGCTTCATCGGGCGGAAGAAGAAAACGCTCAACAGCAAGCTTTTCCTTTACTATCTTTTTCATTTCAGCTGTAATTTTTTCCAGATCATCGGGAGAAAACGGCTTTTCTACATCAAAATCATAATAAAATCCGCTGTCAATAGCAGGGCCTATTGCAAATTTTGCATTCGGGAAAAGTCTTTTTACAGCCTGTGCAAGTATATGTGATGTTGTATGCCAGAAAGCCTTTTTACCCTCGTTACTGTCAAATGTAAGAATTTCCAATGCACAATCGTTTTCAAGAGTTATTCTCAGATCTTTTACCTCACCGTCTACCTTACATACACAGGCAGACTTATAAAGTTCCATTCCAAGTGATTTTGCCGCATCAGCAGCTGAGATACCGTTTTCAAATTCCTTAACGATACCGTCTTTCAGTGTTACCTTGATCATTTTTATTACCTCCGTAAATTATTACACCTATGCTAAAAACAAAAATCCCCGCCCCGTGTATACAAATACACAAGGGGCGAGGCATAAGCACCGCTGTTCCACCCTTTTTCCGGCAGAAATCTGCCGCTCAGGAGATAAAACATCTCTGTCTTTAACGCAGACATACGTTCCGACTTAGGCAAAGCGTTTGTCGGAAGGCTCAGAGGCGGTGTCGAATACAACGTGTATATCAGACGGCTTCCAGCCGATGACCGTCTTTCTCTGGCTATACAAACTCTGTGTATCCGCTTCCTCGTCATAGCATCAAGTATTCAGTAAAACAAATATAGCACGAAATATTTTTTCTGTCAACTGTTTTTTTATGGAAACAAAAAACTATTTCGTTTTCTTCAGCACATCCAATTCAATTTTTAATACTTTTCTTCTTTTTGTCAGAAGATCAAAAATCCTTATAAAAACGATTACCGGTCTTGTAAGAACAAATTTATACAGTTTCGGATAATTTCTTTTGTATTTCGGAGTGATACAAAAAATTCTTTGCATCATATATCCGAATTTTGATTTTTTGCCTTTGCTGTCATAATAACTGTTTATCATGGACAGAGTTTTTATCTCTTTGTTTCCGTAAGCCCCTGCATACATGATCTTCAAAAGCATTTCTTTTTCTTCAATGCCTAAATCATCATATCCACAGAATTTTTCTTCATCAAAAATATGAAATGCAAGCTTTCTGAAATTTTTTTCTTCACTTAGTACACCAAGTTTTTCAAATTCTTTGTATATATATTCTTCATTCAGGTTTTCGATTTTAAGATATAAATATATATCGGCTAAAAAACGTATACCTATGCCACAGCTTTTAAAATGTTTAAGTCCGTGAAGAAAAAAATAAATATAAAAATCTTCTTTTGAAAATTTGTATTCATACCCGTCTTTACTGCATTTTATAAGCCTGTCCTCTACGTTTTCATAATAGATCTTCCATTGTTTATGATCATCACTGAAAAGTGTTCTGTGCATTTCATATTCAAAAAACGGCTTTTTGAAATATTCATCATGGTGATTTATTCCGAATTTCTCACATTTATATCCTGATTTTTCCATTATGTCACGCACATTTTCAGCTTCTGACATGGGAATGAGTATATCAATATCCCCCATTTCCCTTTGACACGGATATTTGTAATAATCTTTTATAATACAGCCTTTCAAAAGAACATAACGTATATTGTTTTCTTCTAAAACATTTACAACATTTTCTTTATCCTGTTCAAATAACACGTTTATACGCAATGCCCGCATTGCCGCTTTTTTGAATTCAATTTTTATGTCAGGAGAAATTACACTGTCATCTGCCATGCTTACAGCATGATCAGCTGCAATGATCATCTTATGGCTGATACATAAATCAAGAAGATTTTTCTGTTCTTTTTCATGCAGCATATTTTTTTGGGGAGTTTTGTTATTTAATGCACACCAAAGTAAATAAACAATATCTCCATAAGAATCATTCCATTCCAAAATATTATCAGCCTTCCCTTCCCGTTTCAGATGACAGTTTTTTCTTTGTAAAAAATGATATTATCAGTGAACTTGAAAATCCGGCTATTACGACTGCAATAAATACAAGTCCGAAAACGGAATTATCATTATCGAAATAACTTTCTTTTATTTCAGTCTTCTGAATTTTTTCCGTACTTGTCAGGTTGCTTTCTTCTTTGCTTTCTTCGACAGGATATTCTCCGCTGAAAGTAAATTTTATCTCTTTACTGTAATCTTTTTTATCAAGTGTGGTAAATACTGCCTCACTGGTAAATTCTGTTTCATATTCATCGGGGACAGATATTATTTTGACACCGTAGTAGTCAGGAAGCATTGACGAAAATTTCACTATACCGTATTTATCACTTGTCATTATAACTCCACCTGCTGCCATCTGTACACCTTCAACCGGCTTTCCGTTCTGGTCTGTAAGATGATAAGTGAAATTTCCGCTTACACATGAATCTGCTATCGATGTATCGGAAAAATTATATGCACTGTCAATTGCTCTTACAGCAAGTTTAAGTTCTGAAAGACTGTCAATATTTATCGATGCCGCTATCAGCTTTACTCTTTTGAGCTGATTATAAAGATAGGTTATATCATAGGTGAATGTGGCAGTATTATCATGGTATTCTGTATTTGTAAGAATATACGAATCATCATTCATATAACTGCTGCCGATAAGATCATCCAATTTATCACCGTAATGATATTGGTTATTACTGCCTGATGCAGTATACAGCATAAATCCCTGTACACCATTGACATCCGATGATGATAATTCAAGATATATTCTTCCGTCTTTCGTATAAGTATTTGCAGCGGGCTTTGAAGGAGGAGTATTATCTACTGTAAAATCATATGATACGGATTGTACACCTGAAGATGTTACATCCGCTGTTACGGCACTTGCAGATACAACATAGGTATATTTGCCCTCTTTCAAAGTTGAAAACAGATTTTTGAGTGCATCCGAATTAAAACTCTGCAAAAGACCTGTATATGCCTTATAGCCTCCGCTGACAAATGATGAAATATTGCCGAGCTTTTGAGTAAAGATATTTTTTCCTGCCGAATCTTTTATGATTATGGTGTATTCAGCTGCATCACGAAGAAGATAATAATCCGGGATAATGAATGAATTTCCTGCTGTAGGTGCATCAAAACAATTTTTGACAGTATCTCTGCCTATGCATATTTTGGTTTTATCTATTTCCCCTGTAGTGAAATTCATCCCTAAACGTACACCAGGATAAGAATTTCCCATTGAAGCCGCTGCATAAAGAGAATTCCCGCTTATAAGCGGTTCTTCATCCGTTTCATAAACAGACGTATCAAATATATCCGCAAGCTCCCACACTCCGCAGTAGCCCATATACGGAACAGACATCAATACTCCGTTTTCGTTACTCACAAATTCAATATATCCGTCTACATAAAAACCGTTGGGTGCCATCCTGAGATATGCAAGTGCAGCCGCAGGCGAAAGAGTTATTTCTACATCAATATTCTTACTTTCTCCGGGTTCAAGAACTATATCATTGATTTTTTCTCCGTCAATGGAAAAAATAACATCAGTATATTCGGTCAGAGATATTGGTGTAAGAGTATTATAGTATTCTCCGTCTATCTGTACAAGTTTATCGGTCTGTGTATGATTTCCGATATTCATTGTCTGCTGGTCTTCGGAAATATTTTGCAGTGAAAGAGTAAAGGTATATTTTCCCTCCTCACTGCTTCCCATGCTTACTGCGGAATTTATTCCCGAAGTTGTTATTATTACCGGTGCAGACAAGGCTCTGCTCATATTAAGTCTGCCTGCTCCCTGAAGTCTTGGAGTATAATAATTATTACTGCCGTATTTTAATCTGTCCGAATTATTCATCATCAAGGCACAAACTGCCTTTTGTCTGTCATTTTGCGGTATATCAGGAATATTTTCGATATATTCGTAAAGTATTGCAGCGGCAGCGGATATTTCCGCAGCTGAAGCAGATGTTCCCGTTATCCTGGAATAATTATCGTTATCCGCACAGTATATATCCGTACCCGAAGCAAGCAGATCAGGTTTCAGTCTCAGATCTGAACTTACACCGTATGATGTAAAAGGTGCAGGAATATTTGTTTTTGCTGCACTGAAAACATCACTTTCACCTGTTGAACAAAGCTTACCTTGAGTATGTAAGGAAAAATAACTCAGCGATGCTGATGATACCGCAGCCGCAGGAATATTCCTTTTCTCCGCTGTAAAGCCTGCATAAAGCGGTTCATCACTTATTATAAGTACACCTGCTGCACGAATATCCTCTGCAGCTTTTATTTTTTCGTCAATGGTTATTTTTCCACGCTTCACAACAGCTATTTTATCTTTGAGGTCAAATAATCTGAGTTCGTCAATACTTCCGTATGAATCGGTGAAGATATAATCAGTCATTTTTGTAATATCACTGAATTCGGGGGAAGTTTCATTATGTGATGTTGATATCTCAGAATATTCAAATTTATTATTCTTATCGGTAATAAGGCTTTTTCCATAATGTCTTGATGTATTCGATGCACCTGCCGCAGTTACAACGGACAGTGAGGCAGGATATGATATAGTACCATAGTCTGTATATGACGATCTTATACCATAGTCTTCATTTGTATCTACATTTTCGGCATAATTTCCGGCAGCGGCAATAACATGACTTCCTGTTTCTGAAAGACGATCCAAAGCCTTATCAAAAAGTCCGGCTGTAACACAAAGTCTCGGAACACCAAGACTTATATTTACTATATCAGGTGACAGTTTCGCTGTATCATCTATTGCCGCAAGAAGTACCGAATCATTTACCGATTTTTTTTCATCACCGCATACTTTCATAAAGATCAGCTGTGAATCATATGCTCCGCTTTTGAACTCTGAACCGTTATTTCCAGCAATAACAGATGCTACCTTTGTTCCGTGAGATGTGTCCGAAGAATAAGTATCACTGTCTCTGTCGGCATAATCGTAAGCAAAAATTACTTTCTTATTCTTTGCGACCTCAGATTTATCATCTGTATTGAAAGAAACAGCGGACTGAAATGTTTTAATATCATCAGCGGTATATTTCGGGGAATCAGCCGGTTCGGAAAATGCTTCATGTGCTATATAAAAACTATCGTCTATCACAGCTATAACTTTTCCCTTTCCCGAATATCCCTGCTTATATGCACTGTCAATTCCCATATCTGTATTTTGTACGGTTATCTGAGGAAAAATTTCAATTTTTTCCATATCGGGTGTTTCTGACAGAATTGCCTGTTCTTCAGTTTCCGAACTTTCTTCATCCTCATATTCCGATATTACCATTTTGCCTTCTGACGCAAGAGTAACACTTTTTACCCCTGTAATATTCTGCAGTCTTGCAAGTGTACTGTACGGGGCAATAACACTGAATCCACAGAATACGGTATTGTAGGTATAACTGTTATCAAGATTTACCTCGGGAAGAATTTTTCTTATTCCTGCCTTTACAACAGCCTGATTTTTCTTTATGGTATCGGTATACTGCCTTGCATCTTTTGAACGCAGAAGCTGCACCACAGTTTTATATTTTCCCTTTGATAACTTTACAGCATCACAAAGAGGAGTTCCTTCTGTTTCTATAATAAATGTAACAGTTTCATCACTTTTCAGTGCATTGACCTCCGGCAGTGTAACAGGCTTTTTTTCGGGATTGGTAATTACCATCGGTGCTTTATCAACAACCCCTTTATCACTGTCATTTGCAGAAATACCGGGATTAAGTATAGGCAAAGCAAAAACAGCAGCCGTCAGCAAAGCGGCGACCATAGTGCTGTAAATACCCTTTTTCATTTTCTTCACCCTTTTTGATCAAGATGGTCTCTTCGGAGCAGGGGGACAAGTATCATATACCTCAGCTACCCTTTCACGCATCCATAAAAACGGATTTATTCTCACTGAGAAACCGTAGCCGTTATCCATTCTCCACTGATAACCCGGAGCCTGCGGCAGTCCGTACATTGCAAGTATTGTCATTATAACTCCGCCATGCGTCACCAGTGCAGCTTCTGTTATATGCTGTGCAGACATCTTTTCAACCAGTCTTTCAAATCCTCTGCTTACTCTGCCTGCAAAATCTTTTCCGCTCTCACCGTTCGGAGGAGGATTTTTGTCGGAATTCCCTAACCATTCGGCAAATTTAGGATCTCCTGCAAGCTCGGCTGCACTTTTCCCTTCCCAGTCCCCGAAATTACATTCAGAAAAAGCATTTATAGTTTCAATGTCCATTTCGGGAAAGATCAGCTCACAGCTTTCGGTACATCTCAGCAAAGGACTGCTGTATACCTTATCGGGATAGGGATAACCTACTGTTTCTCTTATTGTTACAAGCTCCTCCCTGCCCCTTTTGGAAAGATGCACATCGGTTGCTCCGATATATTTTCCTTTAAGAGTTTCCTCTATAGAACCATGTCTTATAAGGTGTATGACGTATGACTGCATAATCTTTCTCCTTTACTTTCTGATATGTCAGGTTAATTGTTTCAACACAAACAATGCATATTCCAAATTGTCGAAAATATTGTTTTATGTAACAAAAAATTCAAAAATAACTTTACAAATTGTTTTAAATGGTTTATAATTTACTTGCTGTTTATGCGTTATCTTTGCAACACACAAACAGTGCATTATTATATTAATATTTTTATCTTACAATGTCAAGAGGTGGATTATGAACAGTGACTTTCCGAGAATAATCACCCTGCTCCGTAAGGAAAGGGGACTCAGCCAGAAACAGGTTGCTTTGGAGCTTGGTGTATCTCAGGCACTCCTTTCTCACTATGAAAAAGGTATAAGGGAATGCGGACTCGATTTCGTTATTCATATCGCCGATTATTATAATGTTTCATGCGATTATCTTCTCGGACGTACTCCTGACCGTGCAGGTGCTACGATACGTCTTGAAGATCTTCCTGATGTTCAGAATACCTCTTCAGAAGAGGATAACAAAAAACTCTCCCAGCTGTCTCTCAACAAAAAACTTTTGCAGAATTCTATAAATATAACCTATGATCTGCTTGCACAGATCGGATGCAAAGGACTTTCTTCTGAAGTGTCTGCCTATCTTATGGTCTCTGTGTATAAAATGCTCAGAACCATTTATTCATCTAACCCCAAAAATCCTCAGGCAATGTTTTCTGTAATGCATGAAACATATCCGGGGCTGTCTTCGGCACTTCAGTCTATTATAGAAACCCATGCAAAACAAATTGCTTCCGGAAAACTTTCGGACGGATTTCAAGGAATTGACCCGTCTGCCCTGCCTACTCTTACACCGGATATTATTTCAAAACAATTCCCCGATCTTGCACCCTCTCTTTACACTCTTATCCAGAAAACAGAAGATAAAATGAAAAAACTTAACTGAAAAGCATTGAAGCTCTAAGAGTTTTCGATGCTTTTTTATTATTAAATTTGCCCTTTTTAATTATAAAAAACCGTGACAGAATTTATCCGTCACGGTGATTTTTTATTCGGTTGTACTTGCACCTGTAGAAATATTGATACTTATTTTCGCACCATAAGGAGCCATATCCCCAGCATTATAGTTTTCGTAGCCTATAACCTTACCTGCCTCAACCGTATCACTCGAACTATAGTTACCGGGTGATGCAATAAAGCCTATTTCATTCAATGCTTTTACCGCAGATTCTACAGTCTGACCTGCAATAACAGGAAGTTCTCTGTTTGCCGAGCCCTTGCTTACCTTTACAACAATGGTTACACCCTTGTTTGCCTTTATATTTACTTCGGGACTTTGTTCGGCAATTTCACCTTCCTTGAACTTTTCACTGAACACTTCTTCATTTGCCTTTATTACAATATAATCCGATTCGGCAGTTTGTCTTGCTACTATGTCATTGTAATTCTTTCCCACAAGGTCGGGAATATATATCATATTCGGATCAACTGTTTCCTGTTCGGAAACCTGTTCGGATTCCTCTGTACCGGGAGTATTGATTATAAATCCGAAACTGCTGTCTGGATGATTCTGTATCCACATGATGCCTGCCACGGCAAGTATGAATATACAGGTAAGTACGGAAAGCACTACCCATGCATAACCGGGTACACCGCTTCTTTTGGATGTATACTGACTTGCTGCCTGCGTCTGCATTGCACTGCGGTTTGCTTCTGTACGCATAGCCTTAACGGTAGGTGCAGCAGAAAGCTGTGAACGCATTTCCTCAAAAGTCTGCATACGCTTATTCGGAGATACCTGAAGTCCGCCTGCAAGAGCTGTTACAACGTGCGACGGCAGACGTTTGAATACTGCTGTAGGTATAGGAAGCTTACCATCGGGTTTTCTGTCACAGCTGTTTTCGGGAAGTCTGCCAGTAAGTGCATAAAACAATGTTGCAGTAAATCCGTATATATCGGTAGCCTCTGTAAGCTCCGCACTGTCCATGTACTGCTCCATAGCAGCACAGCCATCCATAAGCTCAGGCTCAAATCCCGAACCCGAACGGCGTATGTCCTCTATAGCAAAGCCTGAAAGACGCAGCTTTCCCTCTGTTGTAACATTTATGTTTTCAGGAGATACGGCATAATGACCTATACCTGCTTCATGCAGTGAATTCAGTGCTGAAATAAGCGGCATGAAAAGCTGCCTTGCTGTATTCCAGTCAACACTTCCTCCCCTTCTCTCAATAAACTCGGTAAAGGGTATGGAATCATAATATTCCTCAACAGTATACGAAACTCCGTTTTCTGTAAAAATATCAAAAACAGGTGCTACGGCTGTCAGCTCACGCATACGGGCTATAGTTCTGTAATAGCTGAGAAATTCTGTATTAAGTTCCTTATACCTTTCCTCGCTGCCGCTTCTTACCACAACATTAGTTTTTCCCTTTGCACGACCACATATACCGGCAGGCATGAATTCATGGATAATTACCGGTGAGTGCATTTTTTCGCTGTATCCTATATATTTTGCTCCCTCGGCATTATTATCTATTTTTCTTCCTACAAGATAGTCTTCATTCTGTAGTTTTACTCCCAAAGGCAAAAAAGGTGCCGGCTGCTCTGTGGAACGGTCAAACCCGCAGTACGGGCAAATCTGCTCACCTAAATTTTCTTTCATGCAGCCAAGACAAAGCTGTCCCATAATAAAATACCGCCATTCTCCGTGCATAATAATATAATTATCATTTAAAAAACCGTAAAGCCGCACGGAAGCATTACAGCCTGATATTTTCTGATGACACAATCACTCATAGCATTATATCACATAGGTATTATAAATTTCAAGTTTTTGTATTTTTTTATTCCAAGGAATTACAAATTTGTAAATAAAAATAGAAATATCCAACTAAATTTTGAATATAAATAGTCATTCTATATTATCATTTGTAAAATTCTTACAAAACATACATTAAACATTTGACATTATCTCCGTCAATTGCTAAAATTATATTACTTTGGAGGTATTATATTATGCTTTACATATTCGAAAACACAGATGAACTTAATGAAAGTATCCTTGAAAAAACGAATTCACTTCTCAGCATACAGCGTCAGCAAAAAGTTGATTCTCTACGCATGATACACGATAAGATAAATTCAACTTTAGTTTATCTTATGCTTTGCTTCGGGCTAAAAAATGAATACGGTATCAAAACTCTGCCAGTATTCGGCAGCGGAAAAAACGGCAAACCTTTTCTTTATGACTATGAAAAAATATATTTCAATCTTTCGCATTGCAGAAATTCCTGTGCCTGCATAATTTCTGATTCCGAAACGGCTGTCGATATTGCTGACTACCGTAAAATATCCGACAATACCGCTAAGTATTTCTGCACAAATGAACAGTTCACTGATGCTGAAAAGTCCGATGACAAAGCAAAAGCACTTGTCAGATTATGGGCTATGAAGGAATGTTTCTCAAAAATAAGCGGTGACGGTCTTTTGATGGACTTCAAAACAATTACTGAAAAGAATTTTAAACAAATAAAATGTATAGACAGTGACAGATATTTCACCGCATACTACAGCGAAAAGGATACAAAAGTGAAAAAAATAGTGTTAAGTGATTTGCTTGACATATAAAAACAGGGACACAAAGCCGTGTCCCCGTTTTTTTTACCCGTTAAATACTTTTTGCAGATATTCGGCTACTCCGTCTTCGTAACTGTTGCCTATCACAATATCAGCAATATTTTTTACTTCTTCAACAGCATCATTTACTGCTATACCTGTATCCGATGTTTTCAAAAGGTCTATATCGTTCAGATTATCCCCGAATGCTACAACCTTGTCAACTCCGAGCATTTCTTTGATTTTAAGCATACCTTTTGCCTTTGTGGCATCCGAACTGAACACCTCAAGAAAATACAGATCGGAATAATTATCACTGTACAATGTTGAACGTACACCCTCGGTTTTTGATATATCTTCATGTATCGGAAGAAGGCGGTCATAGCTGTCAACCATTGTAAAGTAGATTATCTTGTCATCCTCTGAAACTGTTATTCTGTCGGTCTGAGCAAAGCTTTTATAATCCTTGTCACGTCTTGCCTCAAAAAATTTCCTTTCGACATCATTACTCAGTCTTTCAAATTCAACGTGTATGCCGTATTGGTCATCTGCCTTATATACAAATGACATCCTGTCATGACTGCGAAGAATTTCAAGAACCTTCTCGGCTGATCTGGTATTTATCGAAGTACAGCCTGTGTATTTACCCTGTGCAAAGTCATAAAGCAATACACCGTTAAGCTGTACGCACGGCAGACGAAGATCAAGTTTACGGAGTATATCAAGAGAACTCAGACTTCTTGCCGTAGCTATGGTAAAAAGCAAACCTTTTGTGATAAGTCCGCTGATGATCTCTGCACTTCTATCTGACAAAACTGCTTGTTTATTGAGCAGTGTTCCATCAAGATCGGAAATATACAACACAGACATAATATTTCTCTCCTCACTCTTTCAGGTAATAATAGCTTATATCAGCAAAAATTAACTCCTCTGCACCTTTTTTATTTTCAGATAAGAAATAACCGTTAATTTCACTGCCGTCACACATATATATCTTTCCTCTGCCGACAGGTTTTCCATTTTCAAAATTACCTGTATAGCGGTGATTACTATAAAGTATTGTTCCTTTACCGTTCGGAATACCATCTTTCAATTGTCCTGTGTAACTTCCTCCGCCGAATTCCTTCTCCACAGCAAATTCGGGACAACATCTGTTATTATAATATTCGGTCTCTTTCAATAATCCACATTCATCAAGGTCGTCAGGTGCATTGAAAAAAACCTGCATAGGCTTTTCAGGATTATCGTTTTTGAAGATACCCTCGAATTCCTTTTCACAATACTCATTCAGCACACAGCCCATACCATTCTTAACGCCGTCAATAGTATTTCCGAAATATCTCAGTGTACCGTCTTTCGCATATTCACACATATATGTCGCTTTATCATTCTCAAAAATATATGCACGGAACAATTTATTGTTATATAGTTCATTTACTCTGCCGTTTCTTTTGCCGTTGACGAATTTTCCCACATAACGAGGTACTCCGTTTTCATACATAATTCCGCTGCCATTATATTCGTTATCCTTCCATTCACCGAAATAAACCAATTCCTCACCCTCATACGAAGAACCTATACCGCAGCGTATTCCGTTTACGAATTCGCCTACATATACAATATTACCGTTTTCATACAGTTTTCCTGTACCGTTATAAACAGAATTTTCAAAACATCCGTCATAAACCTTTTCACCGTTTTTATACTCTATACCCTTGCCGTTTCTCTGCATATCATTCCATTCACCGCAGTAAACAAGGTTTTTATCACGGTCATATTCATTAAATACTCCTGTAGGCTCACCGTCTACAAAACGACCTTCTACATATCCCCCATCATCAGCAAACAGTCTGCCTGCTCCGTTGTACATATCATTAACAAAATTGCCTATATAAACAACTCTGCCGATAGCATCAGTAAGTCTGCATTTACCGTATGCTTTACCTTCACGGAAACTTCCTCTGAGTATACAACCATCTTCAAAATATAAAATACCGTCTCCATGATATAGGTTATTTTTCCATTCGCCCTTATAGTGTACGGTGCCGTCATAATTATATGAAGTTCCGACACCTGTACGCATACGATTGAAATATCCGCCTACATACAGCATATTTCCGTCACTGTCAAACTGTGTGCCTGTACCGAGAAATTCACCGTCTTTATATTTCCCTATAAAGAATGTATCCATTTCGGAATTATATGTAACTCCCGCTCCGCTTCTTTTTCCGTCTTTTGTTTTTCCTACATATACGAGTCTGCCGTTTTTATCAAAGCTTGCACCGACACCTTCACATGAATTATCTTCCCATCTTCCGATAAATGCACTTCCGTCATCAGGAGAAAATGCAACGCCCAATCCTTCACGCCTGTTCTGCTTCCATGAACCTGCATAGCAAAGCTTTCCTGACCTGAAATAATATACGCCCGTACCGTCTCTTTTATCGTCAAGATAACCGCCTTCATAAGCTGTACGTCCGTCGGACATTGCAGTTCTTCCAAAACCTTTGCGTTTGTCGTCTTCAATATCCCCGAAATAGAAATATCTTTCTCCGCCAGATTCTATCACTAATTTATCTGCATTTTCATAAGGACAGCTGTCAGCAAAAGCACATGGCATTCTTCTGACGGCAAATTCTGATTCATCATCTTCAAACAAAGTTACATCTATATCATTTTCGTCTGACGGTAAATCATTTTCTGTTTTCTTTTCCTCTTCAGCCGGCTCTTCTTCATTTTCTGTATACTGCTGTTTTACAAGAACAGCTGCCGGGGTATTTGTAAACGGCTTTACAGGTATAGAATCCGATGGTTCGTCATGTACAGACGGCATTTCATCGAAAATAAATTCTTCATCTTCGGATCTTTCCGATTTTTCATTTGCTTCATCAAGTTTTTTTGCATCTACCTCAAAGGATGATTCTATCCCTTCTTCCTCGGTATCCTCTTCATTTTCTTCCGAAGCAGAAAGCAAAGTATCAAGTGCCTCTTTTCTTTTCAGCGATTCTTCATATGTACAGAAATAAAGATTTCCTACAGATGTACGGCAGAATATCAGCGGTTCACCTGACAATGAATTAAGCTTTTCGGTTATATTTTTATCATATACATATTCAAAAGGATATAAAACCTGTGTTTTCGCTCTCTGTTTAAAAACCAGTACTGATCTTTCTCCGTCACTTGACGGAGTTACTGTACAATATATTGAATTTCCCTGATAAAACTCAACACTCAGAAGATTATGGCTATTATCATAATACGATCTTTTATATACTTTTCTGTCATTGTTCAGTGTTTCTACAAAATATCCTTCGTTTGATATGCAAAGTCTTTCAGCCTGTCTTGACCCTATAATTTTTTTCCATTTGAGTGGTTTACCCTGTTCCATATTATATGTATAGCGATACAACTCACCTGAAATAGTTGACGTACTGCGGTTTTTTTGCTTTTCACCTGTTTCAAAATATCTCTTTCTGATATTGCTGAGAATATCTCCGTCAGGTGTTTCAAACATGATATGATATATACCGTAATATATAAGCTCCCTGTCAGCATTTTGTATTAATGAATAATCCATAGTTTCTACCTTCCGTTCTTAAGACCTTATTTAATAATACATTATTTCCGTACTTTTTTCAAGAAAATCAATGCATTTATCCCCAAATACATCATTTTACAAAACATCTTCCGTATTTTTTACTATAAAACCTTAAAAATCTTTCCAATTACTTTGATAATATGCTATAATATATCCGTAACAGAATTTTATTAAAGGGAGGTACTTTATGAATATTTTACTTTTAGAATCCTCTGTTTCTCCTCTTGATCAGGCGGAAATAGAGCACAAAATAAGCCTTATGGAGCAATGGCTTGATGGTGCAAAAAACGCACTTATAGGATGGCTGCCTGATCTTATTTCAGGTCTTATAGCTTTATTTTTAGGATTATGGCTGGTAAAAATTGTTCTGAAAGTCATGGACAAGGCTCTCAACAAAGCCAAAACCGAAAAAACCGTAATTACTTTTCTTAATTCAATTGTAAAAGCGGGACTTTACATAAGTCTTGGAATAGCTGTACTTGCAATACTCGGGGTGGATGTATCAACTCTTATAGCCGCTGTAAGTGCTGCTGCAATTACTGTCGGTCTGGCACTTAAGGACAGCCTTTCAAATGTTGCAAGCGGTACGCTGATAATTCTTAATAAGAAATTCAAAACAGGTGATTTTATCGAAACAGAGGGTATTGTCGGTGAGGTGATAAAAATTGAAATGATGTATACCACCCTCAGAACATATGATTATAAAGAAGTTATGATACCTAATTCCCGTCTTACTTCAAATAATGTAATTAATCACTTTACTCTTGAAGTCAGAAGGGTTGAAATTGCCGTTCCCATATCATACAAAGAGGATTATGAAAAGGCAAAGGAAATAATTTCTTCTGTTTACCAAAGTGATGAACGTATTATAAAGGAAAGACCAAACAGCGTACATATGGAAGTTTTCGGTGACAGCAGCGTCGGGCTTGTAGTATGGGTATGGTGTTCGCCAAAGAATTACTGGTCTGTATTATTCGATACCAGAAAAAATATCAAAGAAGCACTTGATAATGCAGGAATCGAAATTCCGTTCAATCAGCTTGATGTTCATTTTGATAATGACATAAACCAAAAACTTAATCTGCTTAAAAGCACTTCGGGAGGAAATTAAAAATGATATTAGCTATTGATGTAGGCAATACAAACATAGTTTTCGGAGGCATTGAAAATAATAAGACCGCTTTCGTAACGAGACTGAATACCGATAAAAATAAAACCGAGGACGAATATGCTGTTATTTTTAAAACACTTATGGAAATATACGGATTTACTGTATCGGATTTTACAGGAGGAATAATTTCATCAGTTGTTCCCCAGCTTAATGAAATACTTAAAAAAGCTGTAAAAAAGCTCATAGATCATGAACCCCTTATCGTAAGTCCGGGTATAAAAACAGGACTTAATATACAAATAGATAATCCTGCGACTCTCGGCAGTGATATTGTTGTAGGCTGTGTTGCCGCTTGTGCAGCATATCCCAAACCTCTTATCGTCATTGATATGGGCACTGCTACTACTATAGTTGTAGTTGATAAAAATTCCGTTTACAGAGGGGGAGTTATCATTCCAGGCGTTATGGTGTCTATGGAATCTCTTACCAAAAACGCCGCACAGCTTCAGTCAATAAGTCTTGATGCTCCGTCAAAAACTATAGGTACAAATACAGCAGACTGTATGCGTTCGGGTATAGTGTTCGGCAATGCCGCTATGGTTGACGGCATAATTGACCGTATGTCAGATGAAATTGAAGGCACTCCCACTATTATAGCTACAGGAGGTCTTGCACAGAAAATAATACCCCACTGTCACCATAAAATAATTATTGATGACGAACTTCTTATAAAAGGACTTGAAATCATCTATAATAAGAATAAGGGAGATAATCATGGCTGAAAAAATTGTTAAGAAAAAAAGAAGCTCCAATATAGAGCTTCTCAGAATTATATGCACACTTATGGTCATAAGCCTCCATATGCTTAATCCGGCAATTATCGGAGGTATAAAATATGCAAAAGCATCAGGTTCAATGCTTGCCTTTGGTGCTACAAGCTGGATATTCTGCACCTCTATTGCAGCGGTAGATATATTTATCCTTATATCAGGCTATTTTATGATAGAAAAAAGCAAGCCAAAACTTGGTAAGGCAATAAATCTTTTGTTTGTATGTGCCGCATACAGTGTCATAAAATATCTTGCAATAACACTTACAGCAGGAAAAGCTGTAACTACGGATGCAGTCCTGAACAGTCTTATACCAAAAAGCTATTATGTATGGCTTTACTGCACATTATATATCATATCTCCTTATATAAACCGTATTGCAAACGGTCTGAGTAAAAAACAATACAAAAGAATGCTTATAGTGGGATTTGTTTTATTCTGCCTGTGGCCTACAATAATAGACTGCTGCCGCATGATGTGGAACAAAAATCTTACAGATGTGTTCACTATTTCCCGTGACGGCAACGGAAGCGGTTTCACTATAGTAAATTTCATTTACTGTTATCTTTTGGGCGGCTATCTTAAAAAATATAAGCCTGAATTCAAAAAGAAAGGTACAAAATATATTGAACTTCTTATTTCTCTGCTTTGCCCCACAATAACCTGTCTTCTGACTATCTTAATACCCAAGATAAACGGTACTAACGGCATTTTAGGATATGAAACAGTTTTTGTTGTTATACAGGCGGCAACACTGTTTGATTTCTTTACACGAATAGATATAGGCAGTTCATCAGTAATAAACTTTTTTGCCAAAACATCCTTCGGTGTATTTCTGCTGCACACAACTGTCATTATGATAATGATGAGTTATATTGATATAAAATCTATGTTCGGCAGCGGATTTATAGGCTCAATGGAATGTTATCTTATACTCCTGCTAGGCTCTTATATCATCACAGCACTATTTGATATACTTGCACACCTTTTGATGACACCCATTTCAAAACTGTGGAGTAAAACAAAACTGTTTAATTTTGACCCGACTTTTGTAAAAGAAGAAACTGAATAATAGTAAAAAGCTGCGGCTCGCAATGAACCGCAGCTTTTTTATTCAGAATCTGTATCATCAATAATTTCCCCGTCAGGTTTTTCCTCTTTCTTTTTAAGAACTTTACGGGAAACAGATACACCTTCATATTTCTTTTTCATCTGTATTCTTCCGCTGAATTTATGACCGCATGACGGACACTCAAAATCTGCAACAAATCCTTTGAATTTGATCTCCCATCTGCATTTTCTTTCGGCTCTTTTATTACATTCGGGACAATCAAAATACATCTCTTTTTCATCATAATCTTCATCGTTTTTACTGATTATAAGATAAGGACGGAAAAACAGTTTTTCGTAAAATTTCTCATCCGTATCAACTATATATTTTGCAAGCTCGTCCTTATCGTAAAGCTTTTTAAGACACAAAACAGTAAGACGGCTGTCATCCGTTCCACGATGATGCTGCATATCTTCATCATTTATTCCAAGCTGTTCTGCAACTGCCTGCAAGCCTACAGCATTTCCTCCCGATAGCCCCATCCTGTCCTGACAATATTTTTGCAGATCGGCATATTTCTGCATAAAAGCTATTCTTTCCTGTCCGTAATGGTAGCGTATATTTGAAACAAGAGAATCAAGGTCACTCGTACTCCATGTCATAAGCACACAGCCGCTGCAAAAACGGCTGAAACGCTTATATACATATTTAAACGGTGCACCTCGGGACAGATCTTCGTTTGTAATAGAGGTCAGATCCTTGACGGAATTCCTGAGACGCTTACCTATCTCAGGTCTTACAAGACTTGAAAAGGATGAGATCTCATTCAGGTTTTCGTCCAGCTTTACTGCCCCGAATTCAATTATTTCATTTATATAGCAATCAAGTTTTTTACAGTAACAGCCATTCCACTCAAGATCAAAAACCACATATTCCATTTCAGTTTCCTTTACTTTGTGCCTTCATACGCTGTTCCTTGTTGAGTATCATCTTTCTCATTCTTATTGATTTAGGTGTTACCTCAACCAATTCATCATCATTTATAAATTCAAGTGACTGCTCAAGACTGAGGACTGTTGGCGGTGTAAGCTTCAAAGCTTCATCAGAGCCTGCTGCACGAGTATTGGTAATATGCTTTTTCTTGCATACGTTTACTGTCATATCCTCATTCTTAGGATTAGAGCCCACTATCATACCTTCATAAACCTCAAGACCCGGGCCTATAAAAAGTCTTCCTCTTTCCTGTGCCGCAAAAAGTCCGTAGCCTGTACTTGTGCCTGTTTCATGGGCAATAAGTGAGCCTTGTGTACGGGTGGCAATATCTCCCTTATATGCTTCATAGCCGTCGAAAACGTGGTTCATTATACCGTTTCCGTTTGTATCTGTAAGGAACTCCGGACGATAACCCATAAGTCCTCTTGCAGGTATACGGAATTCTATCTGAGTTGTGCCTGATTCCTTTGTTACCATATTGAGAAGTTCAGCTTTTCTTGAACCGAGTTTTTCCATTACAGCACCTACATAATTATCCGGTACTTCAACAATGAGGAGTTCCATAGGCTCCATCATTACGCCGTCAATTTCCTTCATTATTACCTTCGGACGTGATACCTGAAATTCAAAATTCTGACGACGCATTGTTTCAATAAGAATGGAAAGGTGAAGCTCGCCTCTGCCCGATACTTTGAATGTATCGGCTGAATCTGTTTCCTCAACACGCATTGCTACATTTGTTTCTACCTCTTTGAAAAGACGGTCACGTATATTTCTGGAGGTCACATACTTTCCTTCCTTGCCTGCAAACGGACTGTTATTTACCATGAAAAGCATTGAAACAGTAGGCTCGTCTATCTTTACAAAGGGCAGCGGTTCGGGATGTTCGGGGTCACAGGCCGTTTCGCCTATATTGAGATCTGTAATACCTGATACAGCAACTATATCTCCGAGCTTTGCACTTGCGTAGTCAACTCTTTTAAGTCCTTCAAACTGATAGAGCTTATTTATTCTTGCATTTTTGGTTGTACCGTCATTATGACAAAGTATGACCGTCTGACCAACCTTACAGCTGCCTCTTTCAACTCTGCCTATACCTATTCTTCCTACATAATCATCATAGTCAACATTAGAGAACAAAAGCTGAAGCGGACCGTCCGGATCACCCTCGGGTGCAGGTATCTCCTCAAGTATTTTTTCAAAAAGAGGTTTCATATCCGTACCGGGCTTATGGGGATCGAGAGAAGCATAGCCGTCTCTGCCGGATGCATATACAACAGGGAATTCCAGCTGGTCATCATCTGCACCAAGCTCAATGAAAAGATCCAGAACCTCGTCAACAACTTCCTCGGGTCTTGCACCGGGACGGTCTATTTTATTTACAACGACAAGAGGTTTCTTGCCCAGACCCAATGCCTTTTTCAGAACAAATCTTGTCTGAGGCATACATCCTTCAAATGCATCAACAAGAAGCAAAACTCCGTCAACCATCATCAGTATACGTTCAACTTCTCCGCCGAAATCTGCATGACCGGGAGTGTCAACTATATTGATCTTTGTTCCGTTATACATTACGGCTGTATTTTTTGAAAGTATCGTTATTCCTCTTTCTCTTTCAAGATCATTTGAATCCATTACTCTTTCCGCTACAGCCTCATTGCTTCTGAATATACCGCTCTGTAACAAAAGCTGATCCACAAGAGTAGTTTTACCGTGGTCAACGTGAGCTATTATAGCAACATTTCTCAAATCTTCTCTTTTTGCCATTGGAATCCCTCTTTTTCAAATCATATAAATTTAAACTTTAACAGTTTATCATTATATCATAATCTGCTTTTAGTTACAATCAGACGTTTTTATTTTCCGCTTTATGCAAAAAAAATTCTGTAAAATACGATTTATTTTGACTATTCTACCAACAGAAAAACCGCTGTTCCTCTCGGAACAGCGGAAAAGTATCAAATCATTTTTTATAAATTATTTAGCACTCTTTTTTCTTCTGTAAGCTACTACAGCAATATAAGCAGCCGCAGATGCAATGATGATGAACATAACTGCTACAGCAGTATCTCCTGTTGCAGGTACGCTTGTGTCACCTGAAGGAGTATTGTTTCCGCCGTCTGTGGGGGTATTTCCACCGTCAACGGGTTTAACATCTGTAGGCTGGTCATCTTTCTTTTCATCGTCTTTCTTCTCGTCATCCTTCTTACCGTCATCTGAGGGCTTAGGATCGATAGGTGTTACATTAAAGGTTTCGTCTGCAAGGAGATAAACCATTTCTACAACTTCTGCTGTAAAGTTGTATGCACCGTTTTCATATGTTGAAGGAACTTCGGTAATGCCGCCCATTGCATCAAGATGGAGTATTCTGAGTCCTTTGTTAGCACTGGGAATTGATACATTAAATGTTGCACCATCAAGAGTATAAGCGTCATCTTTCCAGTTTCTGAGAACAACACTGTAAGCCTCTACGATACCCTGATCATCATAATTATGAGGTGTTACCTCAAGATAAGAACCCTTTTCGATAGGGCCGCTTACGCTTATGCCTGTTGCTTCGTCTGTAAGAGTTGTATTCTCGATTTCTTCGGGTGTATAGTTCTGAACAAGTACCATTGCAGAAATTCTCGGAACACTTGTTGTACCGGAAACAGTTTCGATAACATCTCTGTCACCTGCTGTTGTATCCTTTACATATACATCCCAGTTACCCTCGGGAAGAGTAACCTGAGTTGCCTCTGAAAGCGGGTTGTAAACAACCATGATCTTTTCATCGCCGTATGTTACTGTGAATGCAGCAACACCTGTTTCTGTGTTATCAAGAGCGGAAGCAAAGTTAGCCTCTACTTCTTCAGGTGTACCATATCTGAGTGCGGGATGTGCATTACGGAATCTGATAAGACCCTTGTAGTAGTTATAAGCTTCTCTGTACTGATTGATTCTGCTGTAATCAAGTGCGTTTACTGAGTCGGGTGAAGCATAGCTGTTATGCTCGTATGTTCCGTCTTCTCTTGTCTTTGTTCTGAGGAATTCCTCACCGCTCATCATGAAAGGAATACCCTGTGCTGTCTGAACGATAGCTGCTGCAAGGAGGTTCTGACGGATCTGATCTTCTTCACTGTCATCAGGATTTGAAGATCTGATCTTATCCCAGAGTGTCAGGTTATCATGACAGTCTGCATAGTTGATGATTTGTGAAGGTGAAGGACACCATTTGTTTGTATACTTAACAGTATTAACGATTGCTTTGTAGTGCTTTGATTCGCCGTTTACATAACCTTTTTCTTCTGCATCAAATACGCTGCCCTTGATCATATCACGGATCGTATCGCTGAAGAATGCGATACCGGGCATATCTGCTGCGTTCTTATAGTTAGCAAACTTTGTGCCTGCCTTAACAGACTTGCATCCCATATCCCAGCCTTCGCCATAGATAGCGATTGTGGGGTCAATTTCATCAACTGCTGCACGAACAGCATTCATTGTGTCAACATCAAGGATACCCATAAGGTCAAAACGGAAGCCGTCGAGGTGATATTCATCTGCCCAGTATTTAACTGAATCTGCGATGAACTTTCTTACCATTGAACGCTCGGAAGCTACATCGTTGCCGCAGCCTGATGTATTCTGACCGGGTCTGTAGAAATAGCCGGGAACGAGCTGATTGAAGCAATAATTTGTGTTGTATGTGTGGTTGTAAACAACGTCCATGATAACGCCGATGCCAGCGTCATGCAGACCTTTTACCATCTGCTTGTATTCATTTACTCTTACTTCACCATGATAAGGGTCTGTTGAATATGAACCCTCGGGTGAGTTGTAGTTAACCGGATCATAGCCCCAGTTATACTGAGCTGTGTCGAGTTTTGTCTCGTCTACTGAACCGTAGTCATATGAAGGAAGAATATGAACTGATGTAACGCCAAGATCAACAAGGTGATCAACACCTGTCTTTACGCCTACATTTGTCTTTGTTCCTCTTTCTGTAAAGGCAAGATACTTACCTTTGTTTTCGATACCGTTATCATAATCAAAGGGTGAGTCGATAGAGAAATCTCTTACATGAACTTCGTAAATTTCCATATCTGTAACCTTTTCATATGTATGTCTGCTGTCTGCACTCCAACCGTCAGGATCTGTTGAATCAAGGTCAAGGATCATACCTCTCTGACCGTTAACACCTACTGTTCTTGCATAGGGGTCTACGATGTCCTTGTTTGTCTTGCCATCGAAATATGCTGTATAGGTGTAGTATTTGCCGCTGAGATTACCATTTGCTGTAAGTGTCCATGTGCCGTTTTCAGCAGGTGTCATCTCTGTAACCTGTTCAGCAGCACCGCCATTGCCTTCTGCATAGATGTTGAGTTCGATCTTTTCAGCTGTAGGAGCCCATACACGGAAGTTTGTGCTGCCGTCTGCGAATGTAACGCCGAGGTCATTTCCGTTATATGTATACTGGCTCTCGAATTCCTCTGATGAGAAATAATCAGGGAGAGTGAGGCTGATTGTAGCATCTCTGAAAGTGATTGTGTAATCCTTGGTATAATCAAGGCTTACATTTGCTGCAAGTGTCAGTGTGCCTGTTGTACCTTCGGTATAGTCCATTGAACCTATAGCAACAGCTGTACCACTTGCTGAAGTAATTGTGAAATCTTCTGCTGTTATCACATCGCCTGCCTCAGGTGCTTTTGTGAATGTAAAGCTTACCTCAGTTCTTGATGTAGCATAAGCCTCTTTAAGCTTAAGTCCGAGAACAGCATTTTCATATGATACTTCATAATCATTAAGCTCAGAACCTGACACACAATATACATCTACAACGCCTGATGAAACAGAGCTGAGGTCAACCTTTCTGTCACCATCGGGATCTTTTGTATTCCAGTTTCCTGCTTCCTGTCTGATAATGAAGCCAAGCTCCTGAATGGACTGTGACAGAACAACATCTGCTACAGCTCCTCTGGAGTCTCCTGCATCAGTGAAAGTAAATGCTTTTGCATCACCGTCACCCCAAGTGTAGACATCACACTTGCTGTAGTCACCGTCAGAACGAAGATAATGGAATCTTACAGTTGTTTCGCCGGCAGCATCTGCAATTACAGACGGCACGATGAAACAGCTGATGACCAGCATCATCGAGAGAACGGTTGCTACGATACGCTTAGAAATTCTCTTTGCTTTCATAGTGAATTCTCCTTTGCATTTTTCAGCTTTTGTATTTACCCCTATTGGCATCGGAGGGCATAGCTGAAATATCATAACATATTATATCATTTATCCCACCGAAAATAAACCGATTTTCTATTTTTTGGCTATGTAATTCCTCACAAATTTTATTATCCTCTTTTGTACGTTTAGTTCATTTAAAATGTATATGAATTACATTTTACACATATTTTTCCACTTATTTATTCTTTATAAAAGCATATTTCCCTTTCACTATATTTCATATAAAGTTTATCATCCTCAAGACGATATTCAAATTTTACCGTCATACCGTCCTCTGTTTCCATATATATGCTGTTGTCATCTGCATAATATTTTCCCGAAAATTTTGTATTATTTTTATTTTCGTCAGTAAAGAAAAGTGTCATAATATCACTTTCAAATGACAATTCTCCTTTTTCGGTGTCATTTTCAATACTCCATTTATGCATAGGAACTTCCTGTGCTGCTGTTTCGGGGTCTGCCTGCCTGCATGATGACATAACAAGCATAATAAAAAGCATAAGAATTATTATTAATGTAGATTTTTTGGTTCTTGCCATCACAAACAACCTCACATTCATGCACTTTTTTCTGCTTATACAATGTATGAAAGCAATTCCGGTTATAGAATAAGGCTAAAAAAATTATCCTTTTACGATTTTTATTTGTCAAAAGCATGAATTTTGCAAGAAAAATAAATATGACTTGCATTTTCAGTTCATTTATATTAGAATTATTAACGGAATTTGTCATATTTTGAAATTCTGTATTTTAATTAAATTATTTTTTAGGAGGAGCATTTCAATGCCGACATATTCAAACATGGACAAAGCACTGCTTAGTGAGGAGTACAAAAAACTCAGTGAAAAATATGCTGATTATAAAGCAAGGGGACTGAGCCTTAATATGGCAAGAGGTAAGCCCGGTGCAGAACAGGTATCTATTTCAAATGATATGCTTAATGTAATTGATCCTTCAACAGTATTCGCTACAGAGGATTGTCCCGATGTACGCAACTACGGTTGTCTTGATGGTATCGCAGAAGCTAAGAAGATTTTTGCTGATATTTTAAATGTCGGAGTTGAAAATATTTTTGTCGGAGGCAACTCAAGCCTTAACATGATGTTCGATACCATTGCCTGCTTTATGGAACAAGGTGCAGGCGGAAAACCATGGAACCAGCAGGGAAATATCAAATTCCTCTGCCCCGCTCCCGGTTATGACAGACATTTCGGTGTAACTCAGTATTTCGGTATCGAAATGGTAACAGTTCCTATGACTGAAAACGGCCCCGATATGGATGTTATAGAAAAATTAGTCTCCGAAGATGCATCGATAAAGGGTATCTGGTGTGTTCCGAAATATTCAAATCCTCAGGGTATCACATATTCAGATGAAACAGTACGTCGTTTTGCAGCCCTCAAACCTGCCGCAAAGGATTTCCGCATAATGTGGGATAACGCATATGTTATACATGACATAAACGGAACACCCGACACACTTCTTAATATTTTTGATGAAGTAAAGAAAAATGGTTCAGAGGATATGGTGATCGAATTCTGTTCAACATCAAAGATCACTTTCCCCGGAGCAGGCGTTGCCGCACTTGCAGCAAGCAAAAACAATCTTGCAATTCTTAAAAAGAGATACAATTTCCAGACTATCGGTTATGATAAGATAAATATGCTCCGTCATGTACTTTATTTCAAAAATATTGACGGTGTTATGGCTCATATGCAGAAGCACAGAGCCGTACTTGAACCCCGTTTCAAGATGGTAACAGATATGCTCAGTGAAGAACTCAGCGGTCTTGGTGTTGCAGAATGGACAAACCCCAACGGCGGTTATTTTGTAAGTGTTGACGTAAACGAAGGCTGTGCAAAGCGTGTTGTTGCACTTTGCAAAGAGGCGGGAGTTATCCTCACAGGTGCAGGTGCTACCTACCCATACGGAAAAGACCCCAAGGACAGCAATATCCGTCTTGCTCCCACATATCCTCCGATAGAGGAACTCAAAGTAGCTATGGAAGTATTCTGCACATCTGTTAAGCTTGCTGCTCTGGAAAAACTTATCTGACAGCTTATATATAGAAATCCCCATGAACTGCGTTAAGGTGAGTTCATGGGGATTTTTGAATTAATTGATCTTTACTTTCTGTTTCTTCCGTGTTTTTTTGCATTTTTGGCAGATGACAATGTTTTGTCCTTTTCTGTAAGGATAGAAGGCATATTTACCGACTTGTAATTTATCAAAGCCCTTACAAACATGGGATGTTTTTGTGAAAACTCGGCTTCAAGTTCGGGATGCTTTACAATATAGTCCTCCTGCTGTTTAGCATAGAAACCTCCTGCCGAAAGGAAAAACAGTATTATATCCAATACAATGGTAAATACCGCACCTATAGCAATAAACGGGTATATAAGGAACATAATTATGCATACACATCCAACAGAACAAATAAAAGAATATACATTTTTTACATGGCGTGTCTTATCAAAGCAAACGATAAAGAATCCTATAACAGGCATAAACACAAGCATATATACCAGAAGTACACTTGTAACAAGTCCTCCCATCTGAGTAGAGTCCGCACCGTTTACATTTCCGTCAAACATAAGTTCAAACTCAGAACGTGTTATAGTTACTGTCGCACAAAGAGTTTTTTGTCCCTCAAGCATTTTATTGTTGAGTTCTTTTACCGATTCTTCAGTATAAAGCCTTCTGTCAATATCACGACCTTCTTCAATAAGTGATATAAGCTCTTTTGCGTCTACTCCTTCATCGGGATGATACTGCCAATCATATCTTGCGGTAGGAACAGAAATTATTTCCTCCTGATATTCATCAAGCTCTTTTTCATCAACAGGCTTGGTTTCAAGTCCGTCAATAGCTTTTTCCAGATCATCCTTAGCCTTATCGACCTGCTCCTGAGTTGAATAGAAAAGATATGCTTCGCTTTTGCTTGTTGTTATTCTGAGATCCTCGGTTATATAAAAACTTGCTGTAACAAACGGTGAAGTCATCAGAAAAATTATCAGTACATACACAAGTATCATGCATATTCTTATGATCCTTACAGGTGTATTCAGAAGTTTTTTCCTTTTCTTCTTTTTCGGCGGAGGAACAGGCATTTTTTCGGATGATATTTCCTTTTTTGTTTCCTTTACTTTTTCCTGATTTATTTTCTTACTCATTATTCCTTTTTCCCTTTCAATAAGGATCATTTAGTGCTGAATTTTTCCTTATAGCTGTCTATAGCCTGCTTTATTATTTCTATAGCCTCGTCACGTCCTCTTACTTCATCAACAACTGTTTCCTTATTTTCGAGTGCTTTGTATACAGAGAAGAAATGTGTCATTTCATCAAATATATGTTTCGGTATCTCGGAAATATCGGTGTATGAATTGTATGTAGGATCATTGAACGGGATAGCGATTATCTTATAGTCATTTCTTCCGTTGTCAAGCATTGTTATATAACCTATAGGATAGCACTCCACCAATGTAAGAGGATATATCTTCTCTGAACAAAGTACCAGAACGTCAAGCGGGTCAAGGTCATCTGCATATGTACGTGGAATAAATCCGTAATTTGCAGGATAGTGAGTTGATGTATAAAGAATACGGTCAAGCTTCAGAAGTCCGCTCTGTTTATCAAGTTCATACTTTGCCTTGCTTCCCTCCGGTATTTCGATAACACACATAAAATCTTCAGGTGTTATTCTTGCTGAATCCATATCATGCCATATATTTTGCATAATAATCCATCCTCTCTGATAAAAATATTTTTTCCGCCGCAGCGGTCTGTTTTGCCAAATAATTATAACACATATCCTTACAGATTTCTATACTTTTTATCAAATTTGACTAAAAAAGTATAAAAACAGGGAACAGAATCGTTTTCTGTTCCCTGAAAGTTATTTATTCAGTTTGCTGCAGCCTCAACAGCGGTTTCTTTCTTTTTGCTTTTCTTGTTTTTGCTGTTCTTGTCTGACTTTTTCTTATCTGAATGATTTTTCCACATAACCCAGAGAGGCACAGCAATGCAGATTGATGAATAACAACCTGATACAAGACCTATCATCATCGGAAGTGCAAAGCTTATTATTGAATCTATATTATAGATCAATGCAACCACAAGCACAGATCCGATAGCTGCCATTGTTGTGATTGTTGTGCAAATCGTTCTTGTAAAGCACTGGTTTACACTTGCATTAGTAACCTCGGCTGTAGTAGCTTTTGGCCCCATTTTACGACGATTCTCACGTATACGGTCATAAATAACTATGGTATCATTTACAGAGTAACCGAGTATCATAAGAATAACAGCTATGAAGTTATCATCAAGAGCCATATTGAACATTGCAAATACGAAATATACGATTATAAGGTCATGTATAAGTGCTACAACTGCCATAACACCTGCTGACATACCGCCGATCTTCTTAAATCTGATTGCAACATAACATATGATAAGCACTGCTGCAAGTATTACAGCTGCAAGGCATTTGTAGAAGAAGTTTACACCCTTGGATGCATCAACAGACGATGATTCCTCAACGATAAAATTATTATCAGGGAATTCCTTTACAAAAGCATCTGTTACCTCATCCTGTTCATCAACTGTAATAGCCTTTGAATTAGTGAATTCAAGAGATACCATATGACTGTTGGCATCTGATGAAGCAAGATTTTCAGCGAAGGTAAAGGAAATCGTTTCCTTTGTAGCCTTTTGTGCCACATCTGTAATCTGCTTTTCGGTAAGATCACCGCTGTAGCTGTATTTTACGATAGTACCGCCTGTAAACTGAATATCAACTCTTGTGTGGATAACAAAAATATTGAGTATAAGACATATCAGCATTATGCCGAGTGAAATACAGAAAAATATTTTAGAATTCTTGACGAAGTCTATATGAAATTTTTGTCTCATTTCTTTTTACCTCCGTACAAGCGTTTATTTCTCAGGAACTTAAGTCCTGATACTGAGCGGAGCATCAGTCTTGATGCAAACACACCCATGATGAAGTTAGCAATAACACCTACAAGAAGTGTATAGCCGAAGGCATAGATCAGACCTGTTGTAGATACACCGAAAAATGATGAGAATATATTAGCAGGGCCGAATACAAGAATAAGAATTACTGCAACTATGATAATTGTGATGTTACCGTCAATAATTGCTGAAAGGGAGCTTTTTGTACCGTTAGAAATACATCCGTCAAGTGTTTTGCCTGTCCAGAGTTCATCCTTGATTCTTTCGGCTGTAATGATATTTGCATCAACGCCCATACCTATAGAAAGTATCATACCGGCAATACCGGGGATAGTCATTGTAAAGCTGGGGAAGATTGTGAAATAACCCGAAACAGCCATAATTGATATTGAAAGCTGACCGAGAAGTGCTATAAACGCAACAAATCCCGGAACTCTGTACATTATGCACATGAACAGGAATATGAAACAAAGTGCTGCAAGAGAAGCAATACCCATTGCCTGAAGAGCATATGTTCCGAGTGAAGGGCTGATAGTACCATAGCTTTCTATTTTAAGATTGAAAGGAAGAGCACCTGCATTGATCTTGTTTGCAAGAGCAGTAGCTTCATCCGCCTCAAAACCGTCATCACCGCCATTGATATAACAGTTGCCGTCACTTATAACCTTATCTACTCTGGGGGCTGATATACAGGTATCATCCATCCATATACTGATCACCTGATCAACATACTTTGTTGTAGCGTCCTTGAATTTCTGTTTGCCTTCTTCACTGAATTCAAGATTAACAACTATTCTATGCTCACCTTTATCTGTGGTTATAGAACTTACATATGCACGCTGTACTTCGCTTCCCGTAAGAAGTTCCTCACCATCCTGTGTTGAACCTCCACGGAACACCATCTTTGCGGTTGAAGCAAGTTCTTTTATAGCCTCACCTGGATCGTAATTTTCTTCATCTGATTTCCATGGAAAACGAACTGTTATTCTGTCATTTGAAAAATCTGGATACAGTTCATAGTCTGTGACGTTTTGATTAACGAGACGAAGATCGATTATTGATTTTACTGCGTTCATCTGGTCATCTGTTGCGTCAACTCCGTCGGCTGGAGCAAAAACTGCTTCAACACCGCCCTTAATGTCGATGCCCCATCGTATATCATTGATACCCTTTATGTAGGTGATAGTATAATCACCATATTCACTGTATACACCGAAAACAGAGGTATATGCAAGACAAAGTATCAGAGCAAATACGACGAAGAACACCCATTTACCTATTCGTTTCATATGGGATCCTCCAATATAATTCTTTATTTTGCCAAAATGCTCACAAAAAACACCTTCTGACAAAACACATCATTCATAATTATATTATTTTCGGCTAAAAATGTCAATCATTTTTTAAAAATCCGTCAATGTGCTAAGTTGTATAATGAATTGCCTTGCTACAAAAGTATTGTCTTAACCCCTCCGCCTCGCTTACGCTCGGCACCTCCCCTGACAAGGTGAGGTGGCATTTCGTCACTTTAGTGGCGAAATGACGGAGGGGTTAAAAAGATCCCTCACTTCGTTCGGAATGACAGAGTGACAGACTTAAGTTAATGACACCGCCGGCACGGCGGCTAAAAATGTCAATCATTTTTTAATCCGTCAATGCAATGATAAACGTAATTTGTTGATAATAATGCATATTGACATATAAACATAAAAAGCTTTATAATATATATGAAATTTTTTCAAGGAGGGATCATCATGGGACTTCTCGATTCAGTTAAATCAACTGTAGGTGATGCTGTAGGAGCTGCTGCAAAGGATGAAAATGTAAAAAATACTGTTAAATCCACCGTAAGCAGTACAGTTACAAAAGTTGCCGGAGATAAGCTTGACGAAAAAAGCGTTAAGGATACTGTAAACACAGTTGTTGACGAGGCTGCAAAGCTTGCAGAAAACAAACTCGGAAATAAGCAGTAATATTCAGAAAGCGAAAAAACACTCCCTCACCCGTTTTCTTTCAGGTGAGGGAGCTTTTACTTATATCAATGTTCTTCCGTCACAATATTTACAAATCAGCATATCCCCTCCCGCTTCCTTGAATATGGCAGGGAGATATTTTTCTGTCTGTGTTATACATCTTGGGTTTGAACATCTGTTAAGCGGATGTGTGGGCATTACTCTGGGAGCAACTTCCTTTTTTGAATTTTCAAGCATAGAAAGCATAAGTGCCATTCTTCCATACATTCCGTATACTGTCTGGATAAAGTATTTTGCCCTTTCATCATAGTCTACTTCTATATCTATCTCGTCAACTCTGGGCAGCGGATGAAGTATTCGCATGGATTTTTTGGCAGTTTTCAATTTTTGTTTATCAAGTACAAAAACTCCGTTCTGCTTTTTATATTCTTCTTCGCTTGCAAAACGCTCCCTTTGAATACGTGTCATATAAAGCACATCAAGTTCCGGCATAGCTTCTGTAAGACTTGTAACTTCTTCATAATTACATCCGGATGCATTGATCGTATCTTTTATATAACGGGGAACAGAAAGTTCGGGAGTTGAGATAAGTATGAATTTATTATTTTTGAATGTTACCATAGTTTTTATAAGTGAATGTACGGTTCTTCCGTTTTTGAGATCGCCGCAAAGACCTATGCAGAGGTTGTCAAGTCTTCCCATTTCGTTGTAAAGTGTAACTACATCCGTAAGTGTCTGTGTAGGGTGAAGGTGCCCTCCGTCACCCCCGTTTATTATCGGAACAGGTGAATACATTGCAGCAGCAGCCGCTGTACCCTCACACGGATGACGCATTGCAATTATATCTGCATATCCTCCTATTACAGTTACGGTATCTTTCAGACTTTCCCCTTTTGCTACCGATGAATTCTGGGGATTATCAAAACCTATTATTGTACCTCCAAGACGCAGCATTGCTGTCTGAAAAGACATTTGTGTACGGGTGGAAGGTTCATAAAATAACGTGGCAAGTATTTTACCCTTACAAGCATCACCATAGTCCTGCGGTCTTGCTTTGATTTCATTTGCAAGATTTATTACATCCATAAGTTCCTCATGAGAGAGGTCTGTAAGATCTATAACATTCTTTGTTTTCATAGCTTTTCCCCTTTATCTTAATATTCCAAATAAAGCCTGCCGAAAAACGACAGGCTTTATAATTATTTATTATTAAAAAGCGAAATTATATCCATATAGGAATCATCACTGTCACCGTTACTGCCTGACTGCTTTGACTGTGAAGCAGGACGTGACTGCTGTGCAGGTGCAGAAGTATCAGCATTAGGATATGTTGTATTTGAATTCGGATACATAGTACCAGCATTAGGATAAACCGGAGCAGGAGCGGGCTGAGCAGCCGGTGCCGGCTGTGCTGCAAAAGGATTATATGCAGGCTGCTGCGGCTTCTGTACATTTACAGGCTTATCCTGTGGTCTTGTTACTGCACCGAAACGATTAGGATCTGTTCTTACCGACGGAGTACCATACTGGAAAGGTGAAGATGACTTTTTATCATCCTTTTTTGTTGTGATAGGAGCATAAGCATCTGCTGTGGGGAATCCTGTTGCGATAACAATAACGCTGATAGTATCCTCCATTTCTTCATCGAGAGCAGCACCCCAGATAATAAGTGCATTTTCATCTGCCTGCTCAGAAATCATGGTAGAAGCTTCCTGAATTTCATCAAGTCCGATGTCAGGTGATGCCTTGATATTAACAATAACACCCTTTGCACCCTGTATAGATGTTCCGAGGAGAGGACTGGAAATAGCATTCTGAGCTGCGATCTTTGCCTTATCCTTACCTGAGGCAACACCGATACCCATAAGAGCATAGCCTGCATCCTTCATTACAGATGTAACATCTGCAAAGTCAAGGTTTACAATTCCGGGTATGATTATAAGATCTGTAATACTCTGTACACCCTGACGGAGTACATCATCGGCTGCAAGGAATGCGTTCTGGAGTGTAATTCTTTCCTCGCTGATATGTTTAAGCCTTTCATTAGGAATTACTATAAGTGAGTCAACGTGCTGTTTAAGTCTTGATATACCGTTTTCAGCCTGATCCATTCTACGCTTGCCTTCAAAAAGGAAAGGGGTTGTAACGATACCTACGGTGAGGATACCCATCTCCTTAGCAACCTCAGCAACTACAGGAGCAGCACCTGTACCTGTTCCTCCGCCCATACCAGCAGTAATAAACACCATATCTGTTCCCTTGAGAACTTCAGCAATCTGCTCTTTGCTTTCTTCAGCAGCTTTTTCGCCAACCTCAGGCTTAGAACCTGCACCCTTACCGTGAGTAATCTTCTCACCGATCTGCATTTTCATCGTTGCTTTTGAACGGTTGAGTGCCTGCTGGTCTGTATTGATGGAAATAAATTCCACGCCTGAAACATACTCTACCATTCTGTCGATGGCATTTCCTCCGCCACCGCCTACACCTACAACTTTGATGTTTACAATTCCTTCAATTTCATTGCTTTCATATTCGTAAGGCATTATAATACTCCCTTCAATTTTATCCGTCATATCATCAAAAACATAACAGGACTTACTTTAGTTTTACAATATAACTATTTATTAATTTACCACGTTTCGCCTTCAATTTCAATATGTCAGAACAATTTTTACCCATATTTATTATTTTAATTCATGTTAAACGATTTTTTTAAGATTTTTTGTACACTTCGACTATATCATTCTTCATATGTACCATCATCGTATCCGCCCTCATCATAACCACCGTCGTCATATCCTCCATCGTCATAACCGCCATCGTCATAACCACCGTCATCATTGCCACCATCGTCATAACCGCCGTCGTCATAACCACCATCGTCATAACCGCCGTCGTCATAACCACCGTCGTCATAACCGCCGTCGTCATAACCGCCGTCATCATAACCTCCGTCATCATTGCCTCCGTCGTCATAACTGCCGTCATCATTGCCGCCATCGTCATAACCACCGTCATCATTGCCGCCATCATCAGATGTTTCAGTGGTTTCAATTACTGATGTTTCTTCGGATGTTTCACTGCTTTCGGAAGCCTCTGCACTGCTTTCCGTACCGGATTTAGAAGATGTACTGCTTTCTTTTTTAGACTCTTGTTTCGATTCCTGCTTTGACACCTGACTGACTTCTTCTCCGAGTTTCAGATACGATTTTTTGGTTTTCGGGGTTGCTAAAGATACATCAAGCTTACCCTTTGCATCATCTTTTACATTTTTTGCCATAATAGCTGATGCCGTTTTGAGTTTATAATCTATTTCCTCAAAATTTCCGAGCATAATCTTAAAGCCTGTTGACTTTATAAGAGTAACAGCAGACGTATCACTTACATCAATAGTCTTTATATCAGATAATTTATATTCTTCTATGCATTCAAAAATATTCTCAATATATTTCTGCATATTTTCATCTTCATAATTTATTTTTGAAGAAAGTGACACTTCTTCAAGTTTTGCACCGAGAACCATCGGGATATTTTCATATATATTCTTATCACATACCTCAACTATCTTGCCGCTTTTGCCTAGTATTACATACTTACCACTGTTTTCGATCACGAACGAGGGAACTGCCTCTTTAACTGTAATATTTATCTTTGAAAAAAGCTGCTTGTTTATCGTCACTTCTTCGATATACGGAAACTTATGATATATGTTCTGTGCACCGTCAGAGGTATTGCAGGTTATAAGACTGTCACCGTAATTGATAAGACATTCTTTTACTATATCTTCAACATTATAACGTGTTTCACCCTCAACATTTATCTCGTCAACTTTAAAGAACACTGTGACCATTATTGTTATGAATATAGCCAGAACCAACACTATGGATACAGCTCCGAGTATAAGTCGTTTAAGGCTTACCAAAAACGGATTTACAGGTTTTTTCGGAGGAGGAAGTGATTTCAGATATTCTTTATCGCTTTGCTTCTTATTTTTTGTTTCGCCTTTGCTTGCCTGTTTTTTCTGAGATGAATTTTTTACATGGGCGGAATTAATATTTGAAAAAACAGGTCTGTTCTTTTTTTTATCGGGTAACGAACTATTTGTTTTTTTTACATTTCCTTTTATATCTGAGGGTTTATTTTCCCTGTTCTGCGGTCTTTTTCCGGAACCTCCTCCAAAGGTATCTTTACTCATTTTTTCATTCCTCCGCATCATAATTTTGAGCTTATATAACAGAATTATCACACATACAAAAATGTGTGATAATTGTATTATAATATTATTTCCCTTTGGTTGCAAGCACTTCTATAATAACAGAATAAATTCTTTTTGAAGCATCCGCCACTGCCATTTTCTTTGCATTTTCGGAATACTCCTTGAGTCTTTCCTTATCGGATGCAAGCTTATCTATTTCTTCTGTAAGTTTTTCCGGAGTAAGATCCTTTTCCTCTATCATGACGGCTGCATTCTGTTCGACAAGTGCCATTGCATTATGGAACTGATGATTTTCCGCTACATTAGGAGATGGTATAAGTATAGAAGGCTTTCCCTTTACCTGTATCTCGCTTAGTGTAATAGCACCTGCACGGGCTATTACAACATCTGCCGCTGCCAGACAAACTGACATATTATTTATATATTCTCTTATGTCCAGATTAGGTGCATTATCAAGGTCAGCACCCTTCTCCTTCAAAAGATCAGGAAACCATTTTCCATACTGACCATATGCATGGATATGCTGATACTTCCCGTCTTTTGCACTTCTTGCTATTATATCTGCAAGTGATTCGTTTATTATCTGAGCTCCGAGACTTCCGCCAAAGGAAAGTATTACCGGTCTTTCGTCAAGTCCGAGTTCTTTTCTGCATTCATCTCTGTCTGCTGTAATAATTTCGCCTCTGACCGGATTACCTGTATTTACAAATTTCGGATGACCTTTGAAATGCTTTTCTGCGGCAGGCATTGCAAGCATTACTCTGTCTGCGTGTTTTGCGAGCATTTTATTGGTAACTCCCGGAAAAGCATTCTGTTCATGTATGATAGTCGGTATACCAAGCTTTGCAGCCGCTCTGAGAACAGGCCCGCTTACATATCCTCCTGTTCCCACACATATATCGGGATTAAATTCCTGTATGATCTTCTTAGCAGCCTTGCCTCCCGTTACAGCTTTTTTCACTGTAACTATGTTATACTTTATACCCTTTGGAGACATACTTCTGCTGAAGCCCTGAACATTTATTCCCCTGAATTCAAATCCTGCCTGAGGAACAAGTCTTTCTTCCATTCCTCCTGTTTTACCTACATAAAGTATATCTGCATCGGGCTGTTTTTCACGAACATAACCCGCAATTGCCAGAGCCGGATTGATATGACCGGCTGTTCCTCCGCCTGCAAAAAGTATCCTCATCACGAAATTCCCCCTATACCTTTTCAAGATCCGCCGATCTTGAAATTGATAAAACTATTCCCATCTGTGCCATAAACATTACAAGCGATGTACCTCCGTAACTGAAAAACGGCAGACTTATGCCTGTATTCGGAAGCCAGTCGGTTATTACAAGTATATTCAGTATTACCTGAATACCTATCTGTGCCGTAAGACCTGTTCCGAGCATTGAACCGAACGGATCTTTTGCGTGTATCGATATTGTTATGCCTCTCCATACAAGGAATATGAAAAGCAAAAGTATCAGTATTGCACCTACCAGTCCGAGCTCCTCACAAACAACTGCAAAAACAAAGTCATTCTGTGCCTCGGGGATATACATATATTTCTGTCTTGATTGACCGAGTCCGAGTCCCCATACTCCACCAGAGCCTATAGCATAAAGTGAATTTCGGGTCTGATGTGTCAGATTAAACATCGGTTCACCCGGCTCACAGATAAGTGCCTGTCCCCATCCGTCCAAACGCTGCATAGCATAACCGAGATTATCTGTTACAACAAGAGCAAGTATCCCTAATACTACCGCAATACCTGCAATAAGAAAATATCTCTTTCTTACTCCTCCGAGAAACATCATTACTGCTCCAAGCAACAGCATGATAACAGTACCTGAAAAATGCGGCTCCATAAGAAGCAAAACAGAATATGCTGCTATCATAAGCACCGGAGGCAAAACTCCCCAAAGGAATGTATGCATATCTTTGAAATGCTTTGATGACCAGTCGGCTATCGCAAGTATTAATGCAAATTTTGCAACTTCAGATGCCTGAAAGGAAAACGCTCCAAGATTTATCCACCTTCTGACATCCGAACCGCTTGCAAGTACATACACAAGAAGTCCCAGACCTATTGCATAAATAAAAGGTGAGAAAAAATGAAACTTATGATAATCGAAATATGACAGGATTATCATTGCCAGAAAACCTCCGCCCGCAAACATAAGCTGTTTTACGAGATATTCCTGACTGTTATCTTTATATCTCAAAGCTGAAGGATAGCTGGCGGAATACATCATTATAATTCCTATGATGACAAGAAGCAATACTATAAAACAAAACGTAAGATCCATTCCCTGACGGTAGGAAAACGGCTTTATTTTATTCTTTAATTTAGTCAGACCCTTCCCGCCCTGCATTTCCTTCAGATCAGGTTTTTTATCGGGAATACCTTTTGGCTGTACTGCAGGCTTCTGACGAGCCGGAGATGTGGTATTATTATTCATTTTCCGTCACTTCCCTTCCTTTCATAAAATTACTTATCAGTATCCTGTTCCTCCGAATATAACAAGGGCTAACGCAGCTGCACAAAATACCATTTCAATAATACTGAATACAATAACTATCTTTACTTCGCTCCATCCGCACATCTCAAAATGATGATGAACGGGACTCATTTTAAATAACCTTTTGCCGTGTGTTGCCTTGAAATATGTCACCTGTAAAATAACAGAAAACATTTCCATTATATATACTGCACCTACAGGGATAAGAAGTATTTCCTTGTCCATTCCGACAAGCAGTGCACAGATATATCCTCCAAGGAACAAAGAGCCTGTATCTCCCATAAAGGTCTTTGCAGGATGAAAATTCCATACAAGAAACCCGAGACATCCGCCTGCAAGGGCAGCTGACATAACAGAAAGTCCCGTGCGTGATGTATAACCCGCAATAAGCATCATAAAAAGTGCTGCAAAAAACGTTACCGAGCCGTCAAGACCGTCTATACCGTCTGTAAGATTTACCGCATTTACTATACCTACTATCAGTATTGCAACTATAGGATAGTAAAATATACCTATGTCTATCATTCCGACAAAAGGAATGTAGGTTTTTGTATCCTCACCGAAAAGAAACATTGTAACAAGATATGCTATGGCAACAAGAAATTGCAAAGCGAGTTTCTGTTTTGGTGTAAGACCAAGATTACGCTTTTTTGCGACCTTGACATAATCATCAAGAAAACCTATTGCACCGAAAGCAGCTGCCATGAACAGACCTCCGTATATTTTTGCACTCTGGAGAGTTGTTTCGGGAGGAATACCGTTTTTTGTGCCGGTGATATGATATATCAGCACACAGGCTAATGTTACCGCAACAGAAGCTATAATAAACATAAATCCTCCCATTGTAGGTGTGCCCTGTTTTCCTTTATGCCACTTCGGGCCTTCTTCGAGAATTGTCTGACCGAAATGAATTTTCCTGAGAAAAGGAACAAGCCACATTCCAAGCAATGCCGATACAGCAAATGAAGCTGCTGCTGCAATTATTGTCCATATCCCCGTCATTATTAGTTCCACCTTTCATTTATGCCTTTGTTTTGGTTATTTCCCGGATATGCATGAAATTTTTACATTATGCTGTTATCCTGGTTGAATACTACCGTCACAACAGTATATGGTGCTACCTGTGTTCCGGCAATTATATCCTGTGACTTAGCATATGTCTGAGCCTCACTGATAGATGAACCCACTATACATACATTAAGATTGTTCTGAGCAGCAAGATAATTTACATCACTTACACTGCAATTGCTGAAATCGGGAACTGTTACTTTTTGTGTCTGACTTTCAGTATCAGTGTAAAGTACGACAGTTCCTCCCTTTGGTATCGAACTGTATGCAGAAGGATTCTGTGCAATGACCTGTTTTCCCTTTCCGACAACTTCTGCCTTAAGTCCGTCTTTTTCGACTGCTTTCTTTGCAGCTTCGACATCCATACCGTCATATGTTCCGACAGTGCTGTCAAGCAGAGAAATTTCTTCATCAGAATATACTTTTTCTATTCCGAGATAAGGGAGAACTTCTGTCATTATATTTCTGAAACAAGGGCCTGCTACTGCCGAGCCATAATAGTTTATTTCCGGATCAGGTGTATCGAAATAGCAAAGAAGTGCTATTTCGGGATCATCACACGGAGCTATACCGCAGAACGACGCAATATAGTCCTTGGTAAGATTACCCTGTTCATCAACTATCTTCTGCGATGTACCTGTTTTTCCTCCGATACGGTAGCCTGCTACATAACCATTTGTGGCACCGCCTGATTTTGCATTGGTTTCAAGCATGGAACATATCTGACTTGCTACATTCTTGCTTACTGCCTGTCTTCTTACCGTAGGTTCTGTATATTTTACAACATTGCCGTTGCTGTCGGTTATCTGAGATACGATATACGGCTTCATAAGTTTTCCGCCGTTTGCTATTGCGGAACAAGCTGTTATCATTTGTATAGGAGTAATTTTGAAGTTCTGACCGAATGAAGCAACCGCCAGATCCATGAGTCCCATATTGGCAGGCTCACCTTCCTGATGAAAGAATATGCTTGAGCTTTCTCCGGGAAGATCTATTCCTGTTTTCTCAGCAAATCCGAATGCTGTAAAATAATCATAGAATTTTTCCCTGCCCAATAAAGTACCCATCTGCATAAATGCAGGGTTGCATGAATTACAAAGTGCCTCACCGATGGTCTGTAAGCCATGACCTGAGTAATCCCAGCATGGAATAGAGCCTGCACCTTCATACGGTACCCATGAACCGTCACAGATAAATGTCTTTTCATCTGTTTTAACTTTGCTTTCGGACAAAACAGCGGATGCGGTTATCATTTTGAATACAGAACCGGGTACATAAGTATCACTTACAGCCTTATTTCTCCACTGTTCCTCCTGAGCCTTTCCATATGCGGCATCCTGTTCATTCTCCGGCAGTGCATCAAGTTCCTTTATCTTTTCAGCGGACTGTATTTTAAAGGGTTCACTGGGATCATAGGATTCTTCACAGGCAAGACCGAGTATCGCACCAGTTTTTACATTCATCATAACAGCACATCCACGGTTTGCTACCTTGAATTCCTTTATAGTTTCCCTTACATATTTTTCCATTATTCCCTGAATGTTTTCATCAATAGTAAGTACAAGGTTATATCCATCGGTAGCATCTATCTTTTGTTCATACTGATAAGGAAGTGGGTTATTCCATGCATCCTGTGCTATCACAACACGTCCCGCATTACCCTTGAGTTCTTCATCATATTCTACCTCAAGACCTCCTCCGAGTCCCTGATTATCGTCTCCCACAAAACCAAGGATAACTCCGGCAAAATTTTTATGTGTATAATACCTTTTATATTTTTCCTGAAGCTGAATAACTCCGCTTATCTTTTCCTCTTTGTAGATCTTGTCAATAAATGCAAGTACTTTATCTCTTTCCTCGGATTCTATTTTTTTCTTCAGAAGAACATAATATGATTTATCATTATGGCTGTCTTCAAATATTTCATCGCTGTCAAGTCCGAGTATCTGAGCAAGACCATCAGCTACAAGCCTTCTTTTTTCATCTGAGGCTTTTTTGAATTCAGCAGGAGCAAGAACTACATCCCATACCGTTACACTCTGAACAAGCATATTTCCGTTTTTATCATATATGCTTCCTCTTTTTGCAGATACTGATGAATCTCTGAGCTGTTGATCTGATGCTCTTTGTTTAAGTTCTTCCGACTGTATCACCTGAAGCCAGAACAGTCTTGCGATAACAAGACCGAATCCGAGAATGATGATTATAAACATAGTAAACCAGGATCTTTTTTTCAGCTTGACTTTAGCTCCTATTTTTGCCATCTTTCCTCCACCTCTTTTTTTACAATACAAATAATGAACAGAACTGCACCAAAAGAGTGACCATAAGGGTCTGCTCTTTTACTGCAGCTCACTCCATATTAAACATATTTTAATATTTACCCTCTTATGACTAAGCTGTGCACACAATCCATGAATTACATAAATGTACTGCTGAAAGCATTACGGATAGTAGTAAAAACATTATCCCCGCTTCTGTCGTCAAGTATCTTTCCTTCATCACCTGATGCCATAAAAACAAATTTCTTCTGTGCATTTTTTACAGGTGTCATATGAAGAACATTTTCGGCATAATTCTTAACATATTCATCTGTAAGCACTTTATCTATCTGCATCTGATATTGTGTTTCTTCCTCTTTCATTTCTTCCAGAAGCATCTTCTGAGTATTTATCTTATCATTAACTTCGTCAAGTTCGGCACTGAAATGCACCATAAGTATTGCAACTCCCGCAAGCACAATTGTAAGAAAAAGTACACTCATAATAATAAACGGATTTCTTTTTCTTCTGAGTGATTTTGCGGATGATCCCTGACTTATGCTGATTATCTGACCATTTTTTTTCTTTTTCTTTGATCTTTTATCCGCTGCCGATACTATTGATTCGTTATATGCAGTATTATCACGTTCACCTGCCATATTAAGATCCCCTTACATAATAATATATAGTCATCAATAATTTATTATTTCGTTTATACGCTCGCAGCACCTGAGCTTTGCACTGCGGCTTCTCGGATTTTCATCAAGTTCCTCTCTGTCTGCCTCCAAAGGTTTACGGGTAACAGCTTTCGCAGAGGGTTTTCTTCCGCATACGCATACAGGAAAATCCTTCGGACAATTACAGCCCTGATACCATTTTACCATACGCTGCTTTACCATTCTGTCTTCAAGTGAATGAAAGGTAATAACAGCCAGTCTTCCTCCGATTTTCAAGGACGAAAATGCACCGTCCAGCCCTTCGGACAGACGGTCAAGCTCACCGTTTACTGCAATACGCAACGCCTGAAAAGTTTTGCGTGCAGGGTGTTTATCGTGGCGTTTTGCTGCCGGATAAGCACCTTTTACTATTTCAGCTAATTGTAATGTAGTATTTATCGGCGTTGTCTGTCGTTGCCTTTCTATTGCCCTCGCTATGTTTACCGCAAATTTTTCCTCTCCGTACACAGAGAGTATTTTAACAATTTCATGGAAGTCGTATGTATTGACAATATCTGCAGCAGTCATTCCGCTTTGGCTCATCCTCATATCAAGAGGAGCATCCTTATGATATGAAAATCCTCTTTCGGCACTATCAAGCTGGTGCGAGGAAACTCCTATATCCATAAGCACACCGTCAACACGACCTATTTGCATATCACTTATGATAGAAGGTATCTCAGAGAAATTCGACTGCACCACAGTCACACGTTTGTCTTCATCAAAACGTTCCCTGAGTACAGCGATAGCATCAGGATCCTGATCGACACAAATAAGTCTGCCGTTTTCTCCCAAGCGGCTGAGTATTCCGGCTGAGTGCCCTCCGCCTCCTGCAGTAGCATCAATATATGTACCGTCTTTTTTTACTGCAAGGACTTCCATTGTTTGTTCAAACAAAACAGGTTTATGAGAAAATTCCATACCCTCACCCCATCAAAGATCCAATGAAGCCATAATATCATAAACCTCTTCATCTGACAGATCATCATTGTATTCTTTCCATTTTGCAGCGTTCCAGATTTCTACCTGAGAACCTGCACCATTGATAACAACGTCTTTTTCAAGACCGGCATAATCACGCAAAGCCTGTGACAGAAGAACTCTTCCCTGTTTATCGGGGATAAGCTCAACAGCACTTGAAAAGAAAAAACGCTTGAGTTTTACTACTGTAGCTGACGGTTTAAGTG
>Ga0326511_10000091_pt1 | contig 66926 bp, 45 predicted proteins | sample 0_2496_0518_D_FD_203701 | JGI IMG/M metagenome (GOLD analysis project Ga0326511, IMG submission 203701) | Bovine rumen microbial communities from UC Davis, California, United States - 0_2496_0518 | ecosystem: Host-associated > Mammals > Digestive system > Stomach > Rumen | place: USA...
ATAACCTGCATCAGAAGCATCAGAATGATAGAGGTACCAGTTACCATTATATTCAAACAAGTAAAAATCCTTTTGGTCAATATTTTTTTTCCATTTCTCGTTTTCAGCTTCAATTTCTTGTTTTATATCATCCCTTATTTTATGGTCTTGACACTGATCAAGAGATAGCTCATCACCTCCCCAACTGACACTATAACAATAATAAGTGTCTGTATCCGAAGCTTTTTCTCCGATTTCGTTATAATTGGATTTTCCGATCTCGTCCAATACGTTTCTGATGGTAAGCGGATAGAATTTGTTTCCTGCTTTCATATACCATTTTGATTTGTATTTATTACAGTATAAATAATAGTTCTCTTGGGGACTCAGCCTTGCCTTTGGCGTGCGCAGGAGTTCCTCGTGTAAAACACGATATATCTTTTTCTTTTGCTCATCATCGTCATCGGGGATCAAAGTCCTTGCGTTGGTAAGAAACTGCATTTCAATGCCGGACATCAATCTTTCTGTGCGGACAACATTGATGAGCTTCATCATTTTTTCCTGACATCCGATGGCATCAACGTATTCTTTACGCCTGCTTTCTATATCTCCGTTGAAGGTAACGGCATGATACTTTTTTTTCTCATAATGATCCCAGAGCTTTTGCCATTTTTCACTTGGTGTACCGGTATTGACTTTGAACAAAGCTTCATACATTTTGTCCAATTCTTCATTCTTTTTTTGATTCAGAAGATATGTTGCGACCGTTAAAAATTCCTCATAGATATCGGTTTCTTTTTTTTGGTACTTCTGAGAGTCGGATCTTGTGTCAGACGGATCGACTTTTACCGCCTTTTTCTTTTCATCCTTTTCTTTGGAATAGATCCTGAAAGGGGTGGCGCTCATCAGCAGGACGGGAAGTTTTTCTTCTGACAGAATGGTTTGTACAAGCAGATCTATTTCTGTTTGTTTATCTTTTTCTTGCTTGCTCATGTCGTTATCCGCTTTGATGGCCTTATGAATGATGTCAGAGTAATTGTGCATTTCGTCAGCGATCACCAGATCAAATTCTTTATTTTTAAATTCTGTCATGATGATGCATTTCCGGGAAAAAACATGAACGGGTCTCGTTAAATGAGTGATTATTTCTTTTATTGTTGGGGTGTCAAGAGGTCTGATATCGTTCTTGTCAGGCGTCGGATCGCCCATGTGATTGCAAAGCATGGTAATCAATTTATTTAACAACGGATCTGCGTAACTTTTAATTTTTTTCAAAACAGCAGTCAGTTCAGCCATTGCTCGTTTTTTACAGCTGTCTACATACTGTAAAGCGATCCACCTGATGATCAATTCCATACTGTGTTTGATGATGTGACTTTTGGGCTGAACATCGTCAAATGCTTTCGATATTGTGTTTACCAGTTCATATTTTATTTTTTCCGGGTCAAATTCTTCATTTTTGATTTTTTCTTCGATTTTTTCTTCAATTTCTGTCGCTTTTTCTCTAATTTTACTTTTGATCGTCTCATTAAGGTTTTGATATTTTTGGCTGTTAGTCTTGCTTATTTGGAGTTTGTCGAGAATACAGCATGCTTCAAACAGTTCCTCGTTTGTCCAAACGCTCTCGTCCGCCAGATCATTGTTATCCATCTTATTATTACAGTAATTTTTCAGATACTTTCTGTACAAATATGGAATGATGTAAAAAATGAATTCATCAAAGATCCTTTTCAATTCACTCTGATCATTATTATTAAAAAGAGCGAAGTACGTCTCAAAAAACTTCTTATCAAAGTTATCCTTCAATTGTGTGGCTGCTTTTGTGACATCCTTTTGCAGCAGGTCTCCCTGCTTGAGAAAAGAGACCCAGCCTTTTTTGTAGCCTTTTTTGTCAATGATCTTTAGCCGGCTTTCATCAGTAGCTTCTATCAATTCTTTAAAGTCTGATCTATCTTCTATAGCCTTTTTTATCTCTTTGTCTAAAGCAAGATCAGCCATAAAATAAGCCCGAAGATTATCTTGCCATTTTCCTTTGCTGTTCACTCTTATCGTGGTGGAGGGCGTCATGGTATAGATGCTGACAACAGGCGAAGATCTGCTTTCTTTATGGATATTTTTTTTATTGTCGCTGACACTTTTGTGATCATCAACCAGTTCTTTTTCCGTTTTATTGTTTTTTATTTCTTCATTGAGATTTTTAATGATATGAAGGCTTAGATCTTTTACACATTTTATGGCAAGCGTCTGATTGTTGCAAAGATATCCTACCCTCATTTGTCTGTTGTTATTACGGTTATTGACAGCCATAGCAACAGCCGCCGCCGCTGTGACCGTTTTACCCAGACCGACCTCGTCAGAAAGCAGAAAACGCCGGGCGTTTTTAGTGGAGCCGTTTGATGTACTTTCTTCCGTTTTCAGTAATGCATCGTATATTTTTTTTGCGCCCTGCTGCTGGAATTTGGTAAGATACGATGGCTTATCATTATTGCTCATGGTCATTCTCCTTCATTTCACCGTAAAAGCTATTATATAGCTCTTTGAAATAGTTGATACCGCTATCTTTTAGTTCTTGAAGCTTTTTCTTCAGAGCCTCATCTTTTAGTTCTTGAAGCTTTTCCTTCCGAGCCTCATCTTTTAGTTCTTGAAGCTTTTCCTTCAGTGCCTCATCTTCTATACTGTTTTTTGAACAGAAGCTTAACAGCTTTTCATAGCTGTCGAGCTTTGGAGGGTTGCTTTTTTTAGCATTGGCTTCTCTTGTGTTTTCTGTCTGTCGGTCTGTTTTGCGTTTCCTTTTGCCAAAAACGATCTTATCAGTCAATTCATTGCATGCTTTTTTTACATACTGCCATTCCTCTTCCTTTATGATATTGTCCATCTGCCACAGATCTCCGATATAATAAAAACGTGACTTACTGTCGTTGCCGATCGTTATTTCAATACGAAGGTCATCAAATCTTTTCTCACCCTCCAGTTTGCATCCATTTTTAAAAATTTCTATCAGATCCTTACCGTTGATCTTGACGGATGCGCTCGGTGTTTTACTCAACGGAAGCTTTATGAGTAACAAATTGTTTATTTCGCAAGTATAGAGACTGTTTTCATTATTGTGATCGTATTGCATCCGGATCTCATTCCGGCTTTTCTTAAGGATCCTGAATATTTCTTCGAACAGATCTTCAAAATCAGATTCATTGCTCACGTCATCATTTGCCACCGTTTTTTCTGTTGCAGGTTCTGTATCCTTAAACATACCGTTCAGTACATCTGTATATTTTTTGTAATATTCGCCGGGGGGCGTAAAATAAACATTAAATTCTATATTGTTATGATAACCGTTTTTTGTTGCGTTGGAAGAACCGAGAATAAAATGAGTTTTGTCGTCATCCTTCCAGCATAATATTTTGGCATGGATCTCCTTATTTTTCAGTTCGGATCCCTCACTGTGGTTTTCTGTCCGGTTCTTTTCTGTGTCTTCCTGACTGTTGTTCTTTGGCTTATTCAGTACATGATACGTGAAACCCTCGGACGCTGAAAGACGGTCGATACTCGCCTGGGTCGAATAGATGTGAATTTCTGTATTTTTTTTATCCGGATTATCAAAAGCATTGATATTGATAAAAGGAGAAACCACTATCAGCTCTGTTGCTTTCAGATTTTTTAATTTTTCGGCTACACCCTCAGCAGTAAGAAATTCAATATCCTGAATATCCTGAATATCCTTATTACCGGTCTCAAAATGTACGGATCTCAATTCCTCTGTCAGTTTATCATATTGCAGATCATCTTTCAGAAATTCTCCTATCACGGCACCATTATCGTTTTCACCGTCCTCATTTTTCTTTCCGTAGGCAGAAAAATAGGTATCTATAAAATTGGAATAGGCTAAATTCATACTTGAAACAACAATAAAGTATGCCGGCTTTCCTTTGCTGTCTGCCGGCTTTCCTTCGCTGTCTTCATATCGGATGAGAATGATCTTGGAATGAAGCTTTCTTCCATCGCATGGATATTGCTGACATAAAGAATCAAAATGTCCGGTGGAGTGCTTTGAATGGTAAAATATACGGCAGGATGTTTTGCCGTTGATAACATCTTTCATTTTTTCTCCATAGCCATAAATAGCAAAAAGCAGATCGTCCGCAAGGGCTCCGTCCAATGAATAGGTTGTGATTATGACATCTGTGATGGTTTTATTTCTGATCTCCTTCGGGATCATCTCACGGTAAGATTGGAAATCTGTTTGTCCGTTCTCTTGAAACATTATCATTACTCTCCTTAATTCCGTCCAGCAAAGCTTTGAGTTCTTCTTGATTGCTTTTCTTGGTCAGTTCTTTGAAATTTTCCCACGAAACATGAATATACTTTATTTTTGCATCCTTCGCTGTGCCTTTTATGGTAAAAGACAATATATTAATATTATGATCACCATCGAATCCGTCATCGAATCTGTCATCGAATCTGTTGAATTGCCAGTATTCTCTGCCTTGGACATAGTTTCCCTCTTGGAATATCGCTTTTTCGTCTTCATCTTCTATGAAATTGATAGGAGTGATATTGATCTCCGCCTCATTTTTCGCTTTGGATAAGACACAAAAAATACCGTTGTCCTTCTTTTCTTTATAATAGTTATAGGCACTCGGATAAATAGCGGCCTTCTGGATGACATAAAAGTAAATATTATTATCCCGCTGCACTATGTTTAAATTTGTATCTGCTCTTTTAAAATTGTACTCCGATCCTGTCAGAGCAGTGATGATCCTGGCGGCCCATTGGTCGGAAGAAGTCGTTTTACTGAATGCCTTATCAATACTTATCCAACCGAATGCTTTTTCTTCTTTTTTATTGCTCATAGCATATTCTCCTTTATGAATAAACATTGTTTTCTGCTTTGGTTCGAAGCTGTCTGTTCTCATGGCCAATCAGGGATATTTTTTTCGATACAGGATGATATCTTCCAGTTTTTTTGGTTTTTCGCCGGATATCATATGATTTCGGAAACCGCAGACATAATCAAACCCTGAGATCAGCTCCTCGTCATTTGTTGTCAAAGCCGTGATAGGATACGACAGCACCGTATCATTCAGGAAAAGGATACATTTCTTTTTGGCTCTGGTAATGGCAACATTCAGACGGTTTCTGCTGAATATAAATTCGTTTTCTTCCAGTGCCTGCTGAATATCCGCCACCCCGTAGCTGACAATAATGATCTGCCGTTGCTGTCCCTGCAGTTTATCAACGGTGTCGATCATCATTTTGCTTTTATCCTCTTTCCAGCCTTCCGGTGATTTGTCCTGACTCTCCATAATACTTCTTTTCAGTACGGCCTTGTTGGCATGATGAGGGGAAACAATACCGAAATCACCGATCTTGTCCTTGCTGTCCATGATCCCCCAGAAATCCTCGCTGTTGTAGGCGCCGCCCCTGACCTCCTTCAACAGGTGCTGCAGGATCTTAACGCACTTGGTAACGTATCTGACTTCCGTTTTCCGCATATCATAGCCGTTTTCTCCTTTTGTTTCGCACAAAACAAGGGGATAGGCAGGATCAAGTATATCGGCAATGGCATCGTTATCCTTTTCTCCGGGATAAATTTCTTCAAGTTTGCTGAGGATCTTCTCTCTGTCGAGGCCATATTCCGCCAACGACTGATTGCCGATCGCATCATTGTAGGGATGATAGACCACTTCGCCGCGGTTATAGATCTTTTGGGCGGAATAATCAGAGATGGTCTCATTCATCCGGAAATTTTCCTGAAGACTGACAATATAGGAGGGGGCAGCATCCTTTTTCAGTCTGTCACAATCGTAATAATACCGGAACACCGAGCCAAACAAATAGGGCTTATCCGGCTCTTTTTCATATTTTCCGGAGATGATCGGAGGGAGCTGATCCTCGTCTCCGACTATCAGGAATCTTGTTTTATCACGGTTCCCCAGCATCAGCGGAATGACCGCATCCACCATCCGAAGCTGGGAAGCCTCATCTATCACGATAAGATCAAACATTCCCACCGTATCTTTAGCATTGTAGATAGCCCATACGGTCGAACCGATGATACAATGCCTATTTTCAGGGATATTCCAGATATTGGTATGGATGTTGTTGTTTGCATCGCCGTTATTCATGCCGCCCATCTTGACAAAATATATATTTTCTGCATTTTCTGCCATATGATAGGCCGACAGCAAAGCATTTTCAATGGCTGCATGAGAATTGGCACAGATAAGTACCTTGAGGTTTTTTTCCGCGCTTTCATACAGCCTGACAAAAGAGATAACAGCACGTCCGATAAAGTCTGTCTTTCCTGTTCCCGGAGGGCCAAGCAGCAGCGTGATATTATATTTATACAATTGCTTCAGTGCATCCTTTTGAGAATTGGTAAAAGATCTGCCGGCTATATTGCCATATTCCGACAGCTTCTCAAACGTTGCCTCATTCGTATCAGGAAATTTTTTATAGAATGCGGGGGGATGCGGATCGGTAAAGAAGATGTTTTTGTTATGATCGGCTTCAGTAAGAGCTTTCTGATTTATTTTCATACTCCTGTCGAATGTTTTTTCCGTCAGGATAAATTCCGTTCCGATCGCGATATTCTGAAGCTTTTGATATACCGGATCATTCTGCATGGAGACGAATTTATTGTTCTGGCTGTATTTGAATTGCAGTGCGGGGGTGTCCTTTTTGCTGTCTTTGGATGGCGATTTAGTGGTGCCTTCAAAAAATTCCACTCCCTGAAAATGCTCCTCAAGAAATTTACGATTTTCGTTCGGCGCAAGAGCTTCATTATAAAACGGTAGTGCTTCGATACCGGCTTTATTTTTAAGAAATAATGCCGCACTGAAAAAATTTTCATTCCGAATATAACCGCTATCCTCAGCAAGCTCACATTCAAGGGTATAAGTGAACCCATTGTACTTTTTGGGTTCTGCTTTCTTGTTCGTCAGCTTTAATAACAGGAGCTTCCCTTCATCAACAGCAAATTCAAATTCGGCACCCCTGTTCGCTCTGTTTCTATTGATGGCAAGCTGATGCTCATATTGTGCTTCAAATAACAGATATCGGAGCTTATCATTGCTTAAACGGGAGTATTCGGGCATAGTAAAAGGAGCCAGTTCGTGTGAGACGGACGATCCTTTTATCTGAAAGATCTTATCGATCAGTCTGAATTCTGCACTGAACCTTTCTTCCATATATTTTGAAAGACGTTCGGCGCCATCGTTGTTTTTTTGATCCCAGTAATCATTGATAAGGTCGGATCTAAGATAATTGGACCGCTTATTGACAAAGGAAGCATCATTGAGCCTTTCGGCGGTCGCATGGTCCAGAAAGGCTTCACAGATATCAATTAAACGGTTGTTGATGATGGACGGAAGAATAAAATGTTTTCTGACAAGATCAGAAAGGATCATCACCGGACAACTGACAACACTGCTCGGACGTGCAGCAATATCGGTATTTCCCACCAAATTCTGCCCCTGTAACAGCAGCATCAATGCAGATGCTTTTTCTCTGCAGGGAGAGTCCTCATCGGCGATCAGATGCATGAGCGTATCTTCCGTATTGGTCAGCTCGTAATTATCCATGACATAATGCTGAAGGAAGAGAGAAGAATTTTTACTGTTATGATTGCTTATGCGCAAAAGGATCTCATACCATAAGCCGACAAATGTTTCTGCGGCGGCTGACTGTTTTTCCATATCCTTAACGATAATGCCTATGGTCAGCCGATCATCCGTCTGATCTTTGCGTATCATACAGCCATCCGGAGCCATTGCTTCCGTTGCCATTTGCAGGATATCCTTTAAAATTTCTTTTTTGTCCTCTGAAGCCTGTAATGCAACACCCCAATAATAGCATCTGTCATAACCGTTGTCCTTTTGAGCGGTAATGATCATTTTCAGATTCACATTTTTAATATGCTCTGTCATAGGAACATGATTGATCTTATATTGGTTTTTCTCTCTTTTACAGGCGGCTGACAGCATTTTAAGGTTTTCATCCTGATGGATGAGAAAACGTTTCCAGTAGTTATTATCCTTCAATTTCTCCTGATTCTCTGATTTTTTGCAAAATTCCTCTAATCCCTTCAGGGTAAGAATTTCCGGATTTTGTTCCGCTATACTGACAGAACGAATATGATCCTGCGCATAAACGGAAAGGTAGGGAAGAAGCATTATACTCTCACTGTTTTCCTTTAGCAGGCTGTCGATACATTTATCATAATTCTGACACCATTCACAATTGGGGCTGATATGATAAGGGAATGAAAAAAACTTTTCTTCATCAGGAACATCCTGTTGTGCGATAGAAATGAGCTTTGCAAGATCGTTTCTGAAAAATTCCTGCAAAAAATCAAAAACGATCTTTACATCAAACGCCTGCTCTTCTTCAAGGCCGAAATTGAACAAATAGCTTTTATCCTCGTTTATTATCACTTTGCCGGCAAGAGAACCATCGTGTTCGATCAGGTCTTTCAGCATCAGCACATACATAGCGATCTGCATTTTATGCTCTATTTTTGGCCTTTTGGACAGCTTGATGTCAATGACGGAAATGAAAAGGCGTGTTTTGTCCTCTGTCCATTCAACACGTAAAAGATCAGGAAATGCTTTGGAGCCAACGATGCCGATCTTATTATCATCCAATACACAAGCATCCGGATCGTTTCTGTCGGTAATATATTTTTTTATAAAGGTATCGGTGACCTCCAGACCTCCCTGATAGATATAGCATCTGTTCCCGGTATAGCCTTGTTCATATAATTTTTTCAGTTCTTCTTTTAATTCACTGCTGCTGAATTTGTCGATCCTTTTCTTTCCGTTTTTATCAACGGTTTCCGGCTTTTGAATGATAGAAAAATTTTTTTTTCGGATCTTATCCAGGACAACAAATTCCCATTTGTTGCCGGCCTCCGCAATGGCGGATGTATGGTTATTCGGCACACAAAAACCGAATTTTTTTACATAATCGTTTTTGTTTTCCTGATCGCTTTTCAGTCCGGCTCCTGCCAGACAGCGCAGACAATTATTGCTTGAAAAAAAACGTTCTATTGTCGAGGGGCTTATCTTCCAGACAAATTTCGACATATTGACACCTCATTTATACTTGAACAGATCGTATTGCTTCTTTCACGGATCCAGGTATTGATCCAGCGCCTCTGCAAGTGCCTGCTTTATATTTTTCACGAGCTCCGGCGGGTCAATGACTTTGACATATCTGCTGTACTGCATGTCCCAGTATAGCATAGCGTTCTTGTCCGCCTTGACGGTGACCCTTATTCTATTGTCATCCGTCTTTTTCAGTTCAACGTCACTGCCGAACCAGTCAAAGACATCGTTAAGGTGTTTTTCATCCGTCAGAAAGGTTATCCTTTCCGCCCTGCCGGTGAACATATAGAGTCTCTGAGCAAAATGAGGTTCACCGATACCCTGCAGCAATACGTCCCTGTCCTCCTCTTTCCATTGACAATCCTCAGAGGTCTTTGCACAGGTGATCATTCTGTCTATCCTCATGCAGGAAAGATTTACATATTGCTTATGTCTGCAATACAGATAGTATCTTCCCAGCGATACGACCATCTTGATCGGATATACCTTGTAGACCATAACATCTCCTTTTTTGTTCATTCGAGGGCAAAGCTGTCTGTTGATATCATAATCGCCGTATCGTATTGCAAGCACCTTGCTGTCAGATATTGCCGATTGAATCGTTTTGATATTATTTATCATTTCGGGATTGTGCATTTCCGGCGGATCTTCATTATCAAAGGATCTGATAAATTTTTGGGTTGTAAGATTTGCAAAGAAATCTCTTGAATGCCGTATAAGCGTTCTCTTTCCGGTGCTTTTGTCTTTAGAGAGCTTTTCCGCAGGCTTTCCCTTTATTGAACGGTAAGACCGAAGCATAAGCTGTATTTCGGCATCAGACATTTTGTTGAAATACTGAAAAACCTCTTTTTTCCCTTCTTGGCTCGGTTTATCTTCCAATTTGCTCCTGATCTCAAACAATCCGCTTCTGTGTCCGAAGGCTGTTAGGTATTCCAGCCTTGTTCCGATTCTCGTTCGGTAATCCTTTCCTCCAAGCTCCGGATATTCCTTGACTTTTTCTCTTATTTCATTAGGGCATAGCCCTTGAGGGTATCTCTTTAACAATTCAATAATGACACTGTCCAGCGCAGCATTAAGTACCGAAGCCTCAAGTGAACCTGATGTATGTGTTTGACTTTCTGTTGATTTGTCACTCATTTTTCAACACCGACCTTACTTATTGTGTAATTTTTAAACTATTATATACCTAAACGGAAACTGATGTCAATAATGAGTTATTCAGGTTTTATAAGATTGCATGATAATAAACAATTTTCTGTTCTTTACACACAAGAACAAACGAAAAAACATAGAGCGTTAAAAAAATTAAATTGGGTTATTCGGTTTTTAAAAAAAATGCACGAAATCATGCACACATATATGCTATACTCTCATCAACGAAAGGGAAACCAATCGAAAATATAAAACAGAAAGGATGTTTTAAACTATGAAAAAAGATATGTTTAACTTTGCGCCCCGTCTGGAGGACGTTATGGATCAGCTGAAAAAAAGGAACAGCAACACATATAATATGTTTTGCTGTCTTCTCCACGAAAATGATATTAACAGCCTTATATGCGAAGCTCAGATCAGAGCGGCAGAAATTGATGAGGATGTTATTGAGCTTGAAATCGGCGAAGGCTATGCAGACTCAGACCTGTATCAGAAACTGATGCGTGCGGCAAGACTTATTTCTCTGGTCGGTCAAAAGCCTCAGAAATTTATGCCCGATGAAGCAGATTTCCTGTTCGGCTGTCCGAAGAAATACGAGAGCTTTTCTGATGATGACATTGCCGCTATAAGCTTTGACCCTAATGTAGAAGCCATAGACGACAGAACATTCTATTATATCTGGCTCACTATCGGAGACTTTGAAGAAATAACGATGGCTGCTAAAGTCGATTCTGAGAGAGGTACTGTTCATCCGCTGCCGTTCATTCCGGTAAAAAGCAAGTATGATGTAAATGATCACACAGCGGATAAACCTTTGACAGCAGCGGAAAGAAAAACCATGATCGACAGGATATTCTATGCCAGCTTTATTCCTGATGAAATAATTGAAGGAATAGATGAGAAAATTTCCTGGGTGGATGAAGATGACGAGGAAGACGAGGATATCTGTGTGTTTGAAAGCGAGGATGAGGAGTTTGAGGACGATGATTGGTTGGATGATGATAACATAGACGAAGAAGATGAATGGGAAGACGGCGAAGACACAGATGAGGGAGATGAATGGGAAGACGGCGAAGACACAGACGAGGGAGATGAATGGGAAGACGGCGATGACACAGACGAAGGAGATGAATGGGAAGACGATGAGGCGGAAGATTATGATACCGAAGAAAATTCACAGGATGATAATGCTGATGAGCATTTCAAATGGGATACATTCAATATTGAGGATTTCATCGAAATGAATACTTCTTTTGATGAAGTTAAGGAGGAAGATGCAGACGATAAAATTGGTGATGAGTTAAGTGATGACACAGAGGATGAAGAGGAAATTGACCCTCAGGAAGTGGAAAAAATGCGGCTGCTTTGTGAAACCATGAGGGATATCAAGGTGCTGTCTGTAACAGATCTGGCAGGAAATGACAGAGACACGATGATTTTTTTACCTGGCTTAAACTTATATGAAGATATAACGAATTTTGTTGGAAAGATCAATGAAATAGCCATCGGAAAAAGAATGTATATTTACCATCCGCAGCCAATGCTCAACTCTTATCGTTCCAATGTAAGAATACATACATCACCTGTAATGTTCCACAGCGAGGAGTTTATCGATGGAAAAGAGGTAAAGCATATTGTCAGAACAGTAAACAGTATATATACATTTATAGAGTATAAGAAATGATCGAGTACTTTGTAAAACCTGATACTTTAATGTCATCCTGAGCGAAGCGAATGATCTTTAAAGATTCCTCGCTGCTTTCGGAATGACAAGGTTTACAAATTTCAGATTTTACGTAACACGAGAGGATAATATCATTATGAAAATTATACACACAGAAAACAGATATAATATTTTTGAAGGCAGTATGACCATCGCCGATAAACTGGAAGCGAAGGTCTACTCCGTGCAATGTGACCCTGATACAGGTTTCTATCTTGAGGATTATGGCGATATATCAGTCAATGAGAAAAAAATCTACGGACAGCATCAAGAAAAGCTTGAAAAGATTTTCAGTGCCTTTGAACGTTTCAACAGGAATTTCGGTGTCCTGCTCTCGGGGGCTAAGGGCATGGGGAAAACCTTATTTCTGAAGATGACTGCTGCTGAAGCTTTAAAGAGAGGTATTCCCGTTATAGCTGTCGAAAGGTATTATGAGGGAATCAGTACATTTCTGCGGAAAATCGATCAGGAAGTAATGATTATGTTTGATGAATTCGAAAAGCGCTTTGGAGAGGATCACAATACCTGCGGGATCAATAACGATATGGGGATCGGATTCGGGATGAGTCGTAACTCGGGCAGCGAATTTATGTTTTCTCACCAGACAGAGCTGCTGGAGCTTTTCGATGGAATCTCATCGGGGAAAAAGATGTTCATCCTTACCTGTAATGAGATCAGCACAATCAATAACTATCTGATCGACCGCCCGGGCAGGATACACTATCATCTCCGCTTTACCTATCCCACACCCAAAGAAATCATGCTTTACTCTCGTGATAACATCAAGCCGGAATATCAGGATCAGTGCCAGGTCATTCTGAATTATTCCTTCCTTACGAAGGTCAGCTATGACGCTCTTCGTGCCATAATTTTTGAGATCAATTCAGGAATATCAGTGGAAGAAGCCGTCAAGGATCTGAATATCTCAAGAGATACGCGTTCCACGCCGGAGTTTGCTGTGAGCCTGCACTTCAGGAACAGAAGCAGCTCTACACCTCAGATAAATACGCTTAATTTCTTTAGTGAGGATTTTGCGAGCATTGAGATCAAATACCGCAAACGCAAGATGAAACAGCGCACGATCACGATTGATTTTCAGTTGAAAGATCTGGTGTTTGATGAACACTCCTTCCAGTTCAGGCTTCCCACAGACAAGATACATAGTGCATATTGCGATCCAATGGGTAACGAGGAATATTTTGATGCAGAGGAATTACTGGAAAAGGACGGTCTGGAGTATATTTTGTTCAACAAAAGTTATATATGAGGTGAACGGCTATGAGCATGTACATTGTTTATCACCCCTACATAGAACAAGACGAATTTCCGTCTCCAAACAGCACGAATGAGCCGGGTATGCATATTGCAGACACAAGGCTTCTGAAATACAATGAGGAGGAGGGTATCACCGATGTGGTGATACCCGATACTGTAACTGCCATCAGCCGAGAATGCTTCAAAAACTGCCGACATCTGAAAAGTATTACCGTTCCCGACAGTGTAACCCTTATCGGTTCCGGCGCTTTTGCTGACTGCTTTTCTCTGGAAACGGTAAATCTTCCTTCGGACATTGTGGCTCTGGGGGATTCATTGTTTCAGAATTGCTATATGCTCCGTGAGATCGATATTCCCGAAAGAGTACGGTATATAGGCAGCAAGGCTTTTCTGAACTGCCGTTCACTTAAAAATATCTGTTTCCCTGAGGGAATGGAATTATTAGATCAGAATGCCTTTGAAGCCTGCACTGACCTGACTGAAATAAACCTTCCGGAAGGAGTTAAGCTGAATAATGGTGTGTTCAAAGAATGCATGTCACTTAAAAGGGCAGTACTGCCGAAAGATTTGGATTGTGTATCTTCTGAGTTGTTTTATTGCTGCAGTGAATTGCGTGAGGTGATCTTGCCGGAAAAACTTGAAAAGATCGAATCAGAAGCTTTTTATGGGTGCGGTTTTTTAAGACAGATATCTCTCCCGGACAGTCTCGAAAATATTGAAGAAAGTGCCTTTGAGTGGAGCGGTCTTGAGGAAATTCGTTTTCCTGAGGAATTGCTGATGATAGGCAGTAAGGCATTTTATAACTGTCGTCGCCTTTCTTTTATTCTTATGCCGCCAAGACTGGTCTCAGTGGGGTATCAGGCTTTTGATGAAACTCTGTATTTCAAAAAAATCAAAAAGGATACTATAGTCTCGGAAAATCATATTCTGCTCAAGCATGTTCCCTGCGAGGATTATGTACATATTCCCGGTGATGTGCTGCTGATCGGAGAAGGAGTATTCAAGGACGATTATATTATTAAGCACGTTGTATTTCCGAACGGTCTTCACGCAATAGATAATGACGCTTTCAACGGCTGTACAAGACTTGACAGCGTGTTTATACCCTATACGGTAAAGTCAATAGGAGAAAGAGCTTTCAGAAATTGTACTTCTATAACCGAACTGGAATTTTCGGATGGCATAGAATCAATAGATCATCAAGCTTTTGAAGGCTGTTCCAAATTGACGGAGGTTAAGCTGCCGCAGAGTCTTGACGAGCTTGGGGGAGCGGCGTTCCAGAACTGCACAAGTCTTAAAACAGTCATATTTCCTGAGAACAAGTATATAGAATTTCTGCCCTCAACCTTTTTCGGCTGTGATTCTCTGAAAATCATACAGATCGGAAGACACCGCTTTAAGGTCGATGATCCTGAAAAGCTATGGGAACTATATGAAACGGTCGTGAGACTTCTTATCTCAAAAGATTTTGAATCCGGTTCTGATGATCGGAAAAAATTAACACCTGTCATTGTGCAGATATATATGGACAGCAGGATGCCGGAGGCAGAGCGATATATCAAGGACAATCTGATGGATGTTTTCCGAAATCTTTCCTATGACGGAGAATATACCCTTGTTCAAAGCCTTTTGGAGTTTTCATATCTGGTGAATCTTGATACACTGGGAGAGATGAACAACTATTTCCATGAATGTCATGATGAAAAAATGGTCGGGATCATTCAGAACAAGCTGGAGCATATCCATCTTATAATGAACTGGAAAAGCTTATTTGACAGTCAGGATCACATTGAAGATTATAAATCAGTATGGGAGAGTGAGTAAATGATATATTATATTTCCGATCTGCATATTGGGCATAAGGCGGCAATACGTTTTGATGATCGTCCCTTTGCAGATGTTGATGAAATGGAAAGAGAGATCATCCGCCGTTGGAATGAAAAGGTTACGGCGGAGGATGATGTATATATTCTTGGGGATGTTTTTTACAGATACAAGGGCAGACCTGCAGATTTTCTGAGAAAGCTAAGCGGCAGACTGCACCTTATAACCGGCAACCATGATTACGGTTTATTGAAGGACGAAGAAGCACTGTCCTGCTTTGCTGATGTTGATAAGCTGAAAATGATAATCGACAACGGCAGACGGGTAGTGATGTGTCACTATCCGCTGATAACATGGAATATGAAGCACTTTGGTTCATATCACGTTTATGGTCATATTCATAAGATCATCGGCGAAGAGGTCAGGTTTATGATACAGCAGGAAAGAGCCTACAATGCAGGATGTATGATGAACGGCTATGTGCCTTGTACATTGGAGGAGCTGGAGCAGAATAACCGTATTTTCCGGGATTCTGTTTCAGTAAAAGAAGTATGAGTTATTATTGTTCATTTGAATATAAGGGAATAGTTAAACCAAAATACAGACAAGATATTGAAGCAGCTGTTTCAAACAGGAACTGGACAGCTGTTCAGTCTGAAGAATTAAAGATATTGTTCAGAAACTGGGACGATTATGGCCTGATATTCATAAGCAATAGCAGAAAGCCCTTTGAAAATGATTATTTCCGATATTACCCGGACAGTGGTCTGCTTGAAATAAAATATACTTATAATTACATCAGCGACAATTGCAATACGGAGAAATTTCTGGATACGCATCTGCCGTTTATTACGGAAAAGGTCATCTTCTTTCATGAATGGGAAGAAGATCTTTATGGCTCTGGTAAGGAATATAATGACCTGACAGAAGACTTTATATTCAGAATCAATGAATGTAACTGTAAGTATGAAGAAAAGGGTACAGAATGGATGTGAACGATAACATGAGCTTTTATTGTTGGTTTGAATACAGGGGAATAATAAAAGAGCAGTTCAGGGAAGATATTGAAAGAGCAATAAATGTAAAGAACTGGATAGCAGTAAGGTCTGATATTTTAAAAACAATTCTATCCCAATATGTGGATCAGGATGAGGAATATTGCAATGTGAATGGTATGTTAGAATACAGTATAGCGAAGTATGATAAGGAAACAGGTATTCTGTATATAAAATACGAGTACAACGCTTCACATGACGCATGGCAGACATATGATTTTATTTCTGATTTCCTACCATATATAACCGAGGAAATATTGATATACAATACCGGCGATGAAGCATATGAAGAATCACAAGGCATTTTATATCGTGACTGTATTGAAGATTTCAGAGAGAATATGGAATATATAAATGCAAAATATACAGATCAGAAAGAAGGATAGATCTAATGAACGAGAAATACTATATCCTGTATTACCCGTCAAGCTGGGGCATGGGTTCAAATGTGGATACACGCCTTGTCAGCGATACCGATATCCGCTGGCTGATACGCATAGAGCTTGAAAGAAAGCGCAGACATGAGCAGAAAATAACCGAAGAAAACGATGATATCTGGCTTTCGTATTCTCGTATTGACGACCGGTTTACAGGTACATGGAACGGGGAAAAATTCTGTGACAGTGAAGATATTGAGGAAGTAGTTGAGGATATTATACAGAAACGTCTTAATACAAGCTCGACATATGCACAGGCAAACGATCTTGTTTTAGTGTCGGATGAGGTTCCAGTGATAAAGACAGAAAAAAGCTTTCAGAATACTATCTTCCGTGTGTGCAATCAGTACGGTTTTATAACGGATGTTATTGTCGGTGAAGGCATTTTCAGGCGATATATACTTGACCTCAGAAATGTGGATAAGCTCGGTGACATTGAAGGCGGTATGTGCTATGATTTTCTCGGCTATGATATGAAGAATGTTCTGACGACGGGACTGTGGGAGAACATTGACGATTTTATAAAGCAGCAGGAAAGCAGGTTTCGGCGATTAAAAAGAGAAAAATCAGGCAAGAGAAAAGGAACAGGCAGGGGCGGAAAATACTTTTTTGAATATATCAAGGATGAACTTGAAAAAGAAAAATATCAAAGATATCTTGACGAGTGCATAGAGGAAACCAAGGCGCTGCTGAAAAAATTCAAGGCAGTCGAGCCTGTGAAGGACGAATATAACAGCTATATTTATAAGTCTGGTTCCGGCAATTCGTACATAGATGAGATAATTGATGAATACAAGCATAAGGAGAAACAGAAAAAAAGAGATCATTCGCTCATGGTATATGATTCAACGATAGTATTTCCTGAGTTCGGACAGATATGGCATAAATCCAAAGCCGAAAGATCATATTTTACCTACAGCGAATTATTTGGAAACGGAGATTCCGTAGAATGGCTGACGGCCTCTCATATCAATGAGTTTCCTTCACCGGAGGAATGCGGAGAAATACGACCGTTTTATGCGCTTGCGCCGGTGTTTGCGGGAGATTGAGGTGAGCTTATGCAATTACATAACGAGAAAGATTATATTTCTGCTTTTAATGAAAAAACAGGGAGATATGTCAGGATAGGCAAGGACGAAAACGGCAAGGCGGTTGATTCTGATCCGTTTATGGGTGTATTTCCCGAACTGCTTGACGTTGGCATTATGGGACATTGTAAACACGGAAAAAGCGGTCTTTGCCTGAAAGCGGGAGTACAATGCTATCAAAGCGGTTCGGAAATATACAAGCCGAATATGAGTCTTGAGAATTTCAAGAGTATCGCAGAGCAATGCAGGGGCAGGACGTATCAGTTTGCCCTTGGCGGCAGAGGCGACCCGGATCAGCATGAGCATTTTGAAGAAATACTGAAAATATGCAGAGAAAACGGTATAGGTCCGAATTTTACTACCTCCGGTCTTGGTATGACGGACGAAATAGCAAGGCTGTGCAAAAAATACTGCGGTGCCGTTGCCGTGAGCTGGTACCGCAGTGACTATACCCACAGGGCTGTTGATATGCTTCTGAGGGCAGGTGTAAAAACAAATATCCACTATGTTATTTCAAAATCGACAGTCAATGAAGCTCTCCTGCGTCTGCAAAAAAAATTCAGACAGTTCGGAAACGGCTTTCCTGATGGGATAAACGCAATTATCTTTCTTCTGCACAAGCCCAGAGGTCTTGGAACAAAGGGCGAGATGATAACAAGTGACAACGAAAAATTTTTGGCTTTTCTGCAATATATTGATAATAACAAATTTCCCTATAAAATAGGTTTTGATTCCTGCACTGTGCCGGCTCTGATAGGTCTTCACAATACAGGTTTGGAAAGTCTTGATACCTGTGAGGCTGCAAGATGGTCGGCATATATCTCGGCTGATATGAAAATGCTCCCGTGCAGCTTCTGCCGCGAGGATGAGAGCTATACCGTTGATCTGAGGAAAAAAACGATAGAGCAGGCATGGTATTCCGAAGAATTTGAAAAAATCAGGAATAAAATGAACAGTGCTTGTCCGGAATGTCCGCACAAAGAATTTTGCATGGGCGGTTGTCCTCTGATGCCGGAAATAGTTATATGCAGAGAGAGGATGAAAAATAATGAAAATAAGAACTGATTTTGTTACCAACAGTTCAAGCTCCAGCTTTATTTTTACAGTCGGTGATCTGAGTCCTGTTAAAGAGGCTGTCAAAGAAGCCATCAGCAAAAGACTGGAAGCAGAATATAAATATGCCTGCAAGGGTGATGATCTGGACAAAGAATTTTTCAAGGAGGATCTGGAATGGTTTGAAGATAAATATGGATTTGAGCAGGATTTTAACTGTATGAATAAAGAAATGCAGCCTATTTATGAGTTCCCTTTTGAAGTTATTGACGAGGTTTACAACTGGTACAGTGAGGATATCGTCGATATTGCTATACTTGGAATTGATGAATATATGAAGTCGGAACACAGAACGGGTGTTGTCAGATTTCTTGATACGCTCACAAAATACTGCGATACAGGAGAGGATCATGACAGCAAAGATTCTAATTACAGCGAAAGAAGAAAAGAGCTGAGAGAACAGAGCAATAAAGAATACATTGAACTCATAAAGCAAAAGAAACTCTCACCTGAAAACATAAAAAGACTGATGGGAGCGGTGATTCTGGAATACTATACCTTTTCAGAACATTATAATCGTTATGACAAAGACGAGCCGGTTTTTTCCGAGTTTATCATGGATGAGATGTATACCGGATTCCTGACGGTCTGTGCTGAGTCCAGCCATTATGTTAATTACGATAATTCGGTATTGTTTGAGTTTTTCGTCACATATTACGATATGCTGTCCGGGCTTGCAAAAGACTATTACGGCATGAAATCCGGAGAAATTCTTAATAAGGTTATGGGTCCGTGCTATATGCATTTTGAGGACTATGAGTGTATCAATCCTTATCTGGATGATGCACTGTCAGGTCTGCCAATATGCGTTATGTGGTGCAGACATATGGGGTAGAAAGGAGTGCCTGAAATGCTTGAATTATACATTGTGAAAAATACAGATGAAGCATTGAAATTACGGTCGGAATTTCAAAGGACTCCATTTGGGTTGTATGATATTCTTCTTAGTAAAATCAACTATGACAAAACAGTCTGCTCACTTCTGAGGAAAATAGACAATGTTGAATATGCGGGAGGAATGTGTGTAAATTTACCAAAACTAAATCACCCCTTTTTTATCGGTCAGATATCCGATGACTGCAAAACGGCGATCATGGTTTATAACAAATATGACAGAATACCCTATATAGGAAATTGCGGTAAAACGGCTCTTAAAGAAATTTTCACTTTTCTTGATAGCGGCAGGGCATATATTGATTATCCGTTTGAGCTGCCGGATTTTGAAGGTGAAGTACTGATTCACGGATTTTATAATGGTGTTGTCAAGGGAAGTAAGGCACTTTCCGAATTGATAAAAGCATACTACGGCGATAATTATATAACAAGACAGGAATATCGGGGCGGTGATAAAACGATCAAAGACAGATTTGAAGGCAGGTATTACCATTATCTCAGAGAGGAGATGATGTTTTATGATCTGAAGCCGAAGAACAGAGTGACAGTTATTGATTACGATAATGATCTTGATAAATCCCGGCTTTTCAATATGCTGTGGTGTCTGATCATGATCCATAATATAGATTCGGGTGCCAGGGCTATCGACACAGAGCATAATTTCTGGTTCAGGGATTTTCTTACATATAATGTCGTCAGCTTCAAAGATAAAACGGGTAAGATAATGTTTATTGACGATGGACTTAATATGCTTACTACGGAAGCAAGAGCTTCGATTCTTGATGACGAGAACAATCAGTATATCATTTTTACACACAATACCGCAGCATTTGGTTCTTTGCCGGATGAGTGCTTCGCACAGCTTGTCATAGACGGAAATAAAACATTACTAAAATTCAGGTAAAGTAAAATGAAAATAAGAACAGACTTTGTAACAAACAGTTCAAGCTCCAGCTATATTTTCAAGGAATGTGATACCAAAAAAATTAAAGATGAAGTAATGAAGGGCATTGAAAAATATATAACAGATCATCCGGATCATGAATCTTTAACAGGTTTCTTATATCCGGATTATGTAAATGCCGATGATTTGAAATGGGTATCCGGAAAAAGCCTGCTGGAGGAATGTGATAATGCTGTTCGTCAGATACTGTCTATTGCTATGAAACCTTCAGACAATATTGATTTCCGGGATATGGAAGAAATATGCAGCTGGTATGACTGTGATCTGTACGAGATCATTTTTAACGGACTGGACTCATATATGAGATCCGGCAAAAAACACGGAGATTTTCAATACTATATCGAAAAGGTACAAAGTGATACACTGAGTGATGAAATGCATGAGAAATTCACTGCTCTGACAGCAATGCACTGCCTGTTTCATAATAACAATGAATTATTCAATAAGTATTTTCTCAACAAGACCGACTGGCACTATGAAGAGAATTTTTCAAAGGAGGTCCTGAAAGAGATAACGAAAGAAAAATTGTGGGAGCTGTTTTTTGAGCGCTATGACGACATTTATCTTTTGATAGACGGGGAAGAATATGATGTTGTCGGAAATTATGTAAGACACCATACTGATGAGATCCTGAAAAGAATTGACAAATACTATGGAATGACCCCGATAGAATTACTTGAAGCAGTGCTTGGGAAGCTGTATATTTACTTTAACGGCGGAGAAACGGATTCTCTTTTGGGAGATGAATTTAAAAAACTGCCTGAATGTATTTTGGGCTGCAACCACATGGGATAGGTGAAGAAAATGAGCTTGTATTTTGGTTTTCATTACAAAGGGATTGTCAAAGAAAAATATCGTAAGGATATAGCTGCCGCCTTTGACAAGGGCTGCTGGTCGGCAGTTATTGACGATGAGCTGAAAAGGATGGTATATGCTTTATTTCCTTATACCAAAGGGATAGATTATTATCCGGAGGAAGAAACGGAATTCATGGAAGATCTTTCCTGTTTCGGCGGATACTGCGATTCTCCCGACTATCTTGCTGATTTTGATGAAAAGAGCGGTCTGCTTGTGCTTTTCCGGGAATGGAACCATCATCACATGAGCATGGATGAAGCAATGAGAGGGATAAAAAATGTTATTCTTCCGTTTATAACAGAAAGCGTCATTCTCTATGAAACGTGGACCGAACCGATGTCTGATGATGATACAGATGAATGGATACCGGACAAGGGGGGCTTTGAAGCAGGAATGAAATATATCAACGAGCTTTATATAACAAAGGGCATTGACGCAGTTTTAGAAGAACTGCTGTATGGAGGTTTATAAAAATCATATCAAAAGAGGAGAATAAAAATGAGAACAGAACTTATCAATATTTTTAACGACACCGAAAGACTTTGCCGCAGTAATGAAAAGCTTGCGGCTTCGATCAAGGATACCATAGCACATCAGTATGTTATTACTGAATCAGAGAAAGCAATCAAAAAGCCGGAAAATCATCGCTTTGACACTCCGGCGGAGATCATAGTATCCCAAAGACGCAGTTTTGAGGCCGCAAAGAAATACAGCGACGATCGTATCTGTGTCCTGAATTTTGCATCATCCACTCATGTGGGCGGCGGCGTAACGACAGGTGCAGGCGCTCAGGAGGAATGTCTGTGCCGATGCAGCACGCTGTATTTTGCCATAGGCGATAATGAAACAAAAAAGAAATTCCACGATACCCATTACAGACAGCTGAAATCAGGAAGATTGAATTCTCTTTATAATGACGACTGTATTTATTCTCCGGGAATAACCGTATTCAAGTCAGATATAGAGCTTCCGAAGCTCATGCCGGAAAACGAATGGTACAATGTGGATGTTATAACCTGCGCCGCACCGAATCTCAATTCCCGTTATGAAAAGATATTTATTTCGGATAAGGTACTTAAAGAGCTGCACAAGAAAAGAGCAAAGCGAATACTTGATATTGCCGTCAGCGAGGGTGAGGATGTTATCATTCTCGGCGCCTTCGGCTGCGGTGCGTTCAGAAACCCGCCGGATATTGTTGCACAGGCTTACCGTGAGGTTATTGACGATTATAAGTATGATTTCAAAACGATAGAATTTGCCGTATATTGTCCCCCGCAGCGCGGCAGCGGAAATTATCATGCTTTTAAAAGGGTTTTTAAATAAGCAAAATAAAAGGATAGTGAATTGACAAAAGCATATGTTACTTCAAGCAGTTCAGCTATGATGTAAAATCATGAGAAAAATATTGTTAGGAATTGTGCATAAATAAATTATACAATTAAACTTGTAAAAAGCATCTCTTTGTGTTATCATGTAAGTTAGGAGATGATAACATGATGGATAAGAAACAGGAAGAAAAAATTAAAATGATGCTGCCATTACTTAATGAAAAGCAAAGAAGAATATATCTTGCATCTGAGGCAGTAGCAATAGGTCGGGGAGGAATCACAGCAGTCAGTCGTGTATCAGGAGTATCTCGAAGTGTCATTACCGCAGGAATCAAAGAAATTAATGAAGGTAACACCGATATGCTTTCAATTGATGCACCAATTCGTAGAAAAGGTGCAGGAAGAAAACCTATTACAGAAAGTCAGCCCGGTATCAAAGATGCACTGGAAAAACTTGTGAGAGACTCGACATTTGGAGATCCGATGGGTCCCTTGCTTTGGACTACAAAAAGTCTGAGGAATCTTGCTGATGAGATGGTAGCTGAAGGATTCCGGATCGGATATCGGAAGGTCGGATATCTTTTGGAAGAAATGGGCTATAGCCTTCAGAAGAATCAGAAAATGAATCAAGTTGGCGAAGAACATCCTGATAGGAACGCACAGTTCAATCACATTAACGAGAAAGTCAAAACCTTTGGAGCAGCGGAATACCCGGTAATTTCAATAGATTGCAAGAAAAAAGAGCTTGTAGGCAACTTTCAAAATGCAGGTCAGGAATACGCACCGAAGAAAAATCCGCTGAAAGTATTAGACCATGACTTTCCTTTGCCTGAACTAGGTAAAGCAGCTCCTTATGGCATATATGACATATCCGTAAATGAAGGATATGTCAGTGTAGGTGTTAGTGCAGACACAGCGCAGTTTGCCGTAGCCTCCATACGAAACTGGTGGTATTCTATGGGAATAGAACGCTATTCCCATGCACCGAAACTTTTGATTACCGCCGATGGAGGTGGAAGTAATGGTAGCAGAAATAGACTTTGGAAAACAGAATTACAGACTCTTGCCAATGAAACCGGTCTTGAAATCAGTGTATGTCATTTTCCCCCGGGAACGTCCAAATGGAATAAGATTGAGCATAGAATGTTCAGTCAGATTTCAAAGAATTGGAGAGGTAGACCACTTGAATCTTTGATGGTAATTGTTAATCTGATTGCCGCTACTACAACAAAAAATGGACTAACAATTCAGTGTCAGCTTGATTTAAACCAATACCCTAAAGGCATCAGAATTTCTGACGATGAGCTTGCTTCCCTCAATATTATCGGCGATGATTTCCATCCTAATTGGAATTATACTATTTCGCCTCAATTGTATCGATAATTTATGCACAATTCCTTAGTGTATTTTACAATTCACAAAATATTTGAGCAAAATTTTTTTCAAACTTTGACATGATATAATAATTACAATTATAAAAAAACTCTCCCTCACAATGAGGAACAAGACAAAATAAAAAGGAGTGTTTCTTTATGCAGTTTTTTCCGGGAAAATGTACTGCCTGCGGATTCTTTATCAATGTCCAGGCAAATGAGGACTTCACTAAGTGTCCTTACTGTGGCAGCATGTCAAGTTCAGATAATGTTCTCAATGAATTTGACAAGGCGATGGTGAAGGGTCAGTATCACCTAAAAACTGAAGTTCAATGGAGAGGAACTGTTCTTAATTATCTTTCATCCATTCTTGACAAGGTAAACAAAGCCGCAAATGATTTTGAATCATCTGACGAAGCCGACAGGAAAGCGGATGACGAAACTTATGATGAATCTGAGTTTGACAGTGAAGAAATTGACGAAGTTGAATGTGAAAACGAAGAATTTGACGAATACGAATATGAATGTGATGACGAAGAAGCTGATTTCCGGATTAGATTTAATGAAGACGAGGGTACTTTTGTCTGTACACGAGAACTGGAAAAGGGCGAAATTTTGGAGGTATACGAATTCTCTGTAAATTCATATAAAGATGATTATGTCTATTCATCATACAATGAGAATGAAAAATATGGCTTAAACAGCAGTGAGAACGAATTCTTGGATGATTTATTAGATTTCAATGATCCGGTGCAAGCTTTGGCATTTCGTGCAGCCGTTGAAGCCGATAAGATGACTCCCAAGCCATATCAAATGGAGGCATTTGCTTTGCATGGCTACATTTGGAATAAGAAGAACAGATACTTTGAAAAAGGAGATGTTCACTTTGAGTTGAGGAATATTACAGGAATGTTGGAGTATGAACTGACTGCCGAACAGCTTGACGAACTGCAGCTGTTTTTAGCTCTGTGTCCCATTGATGAAATCAGCAGAACGGAGCCGGATGATTGCAGAACATCCAATGGTCGTTTTATCGTACATATAGACAATCCTTCTCAATATACTGAAGAACAGCTTGATGAAATACGTAACAAAAAGATAGCAGATTATAAAAAAGGGTTATGGGAAAAAATAGATCCGGAGGAGCTTGCGGAGATCTATCTCAATTATTACGGCAAACATTTTGCTGTTGGTCATAAATACCGGGTTTCTATTAGGAAAACAAAGAATCCTGATGATTTCAGATTCACCGGCTTTTTCGATGAGTTTCCTGTTGATCTTTCTGGATTATCAGAGGATACAGAAGTTGAACTGATAATTGATGGTTCTGTTCCTGTTATCACCAAAGATATGATTGTTTCCGTCAGAAATGTTACTGTATTAACCATCAATGGAGAAGTGAACGAAATTAGCGAGGATGCTTTTGCTGAAGCTGACAGGCTGGAAAGGATTTATATTTATGGACGATTAGGGAACTTGGATAAAATCAGTGATAATACATTTATTAACAATCCGAAAATAATAAATTTTAATTAAGTTGAAAATCAATTTAGGATAAACATTTGTATCGTTGATGAATTGATGATAAAAGTATACGGATTCTTGGCGAACGTGAGTGCAATGAGGGATAATGTGGAAAGTCTACATAGTACAGCAATCGAGTAGGGCGGAATTTCTCCGCCCTCTCACACCACCATATGTGCCGTTCGTCATACGGCGGTTCAATCTAATTTCAAAATATTAGTTCTTATTTTTAATTGCCTGCAGCTGTTTTGCTGCCTCGTGGATCCCACAGCCTTTGGAAATACTGGTGAAACATTTTTATGCGATAGCCTCTCGTATAAAATTTTTCCTGCCGGTAGGGAAGTCCAGAGGGGAACGCTCTGGCACACTTACTTATGGAGCCCTGCGTAATAAGTATAGTGTGTTATACTTTACCGCTTGAATTTCTCTCCTCTTTGTGGTACAATGGCGGTAAAGTATTCCATCAGCAGCACAGCTGCTGAAAGCGAAGGGAGCAAGGCGGAATGAGCTTTGGTGTGTGCAGAGTGGAGAAGATCAAGGGAGCTGCGGCGGTTGCCGGCTTGCAGATCCACAACAACAGGGAGCGAATGCACAGCAACACCAACCCTGACATAAATCGCAGCCGTTCAGAGCTAAACTACAGCCTGATAAAGCAAGATACCCATAATTACAACAAGCTGATAGAAGAACGGCTGCAACAGGGCTACAAGGGAAAGAAGACTATCCGCAAGGATGCCGTAAAGATGTGCGAAATGCTTTTTACCTCAGACGGAGATTTTTTTAGCCGTCTGTCTGAATCTGATCAACGGCAATTCTTTCTGGACTGCTTTGAATTTGCAGCTCAGAGGTACGGCAGAGAGAATATTATCGCTGCAACAGTACACCTTGACGAAGCCACACCGCATATGCACCTTGATTTCGTACCCCTGACACCTGACGGCAGATTGTCAGCTAAGGACATATTGGGCGGCAGAAAGGAAATGCAGCAGCTTCAGGATGATTTTTACTCTATAGTATCAAGCAAGTACGGACTTGAACGCGGCAGCAGAGCAGACCTTGAGAGCGGTGAGCATTCCCGGAAACACCTCGAAACAGCCGAATACAAAGAGAAATTGGCACGAGACCGCACAAAGCAGGCAGAACAAACTGAGCAAATCGCTCATGAACGAATACAGGCAGCAAATCAAGCAGCCGCCGAAGCGGAACGAATCGCCGCCGATCAGCAGCAGAAAGCAGAAAAGCATCAACGGAAAAGAAAAGAGCTGAAAGCAAAAAAACAAGCCGAGCAGGCAGAACTGGCTCAGCTTGAACAACAGAAAAAGGATTTGCAGGAAGAAATTGAAAGACAAGAAATAGCCTTACAAGCTGAAAAGAGAAACCGTGAACAGCAGATAGAATCCTTAGAAGAAAAGATAGCACAATCAGAAAGCCGTCTGAAAGCTCTGCAAGGGCAGGTTTTGACGGCAGAGGAAGTTAAACGTATTAACGCTAAAAAATCGCTCACAGGGGCTCTGAAGGGCATTACATACGAAGATTATCTGAATCTTAAAGCAACAGCCGAAAGAGTAGATCAGGCTGAGCAGATATTTGCCGAAATTGATAAGATGATTGCTAAAGCAAGATCAGAAGCAGAACAGGTAATTGCAAAAGCCAGAAGTGAAGCCGAAATGATAATTTCTGACGCTAAATCAAAATCCGAAAAAGAACTTGAAGAATTTCACCGTTATAAACGTTGGGCAAAAAATGCTTTAGACGAATATGTTGAACAGTCAGATAAAAAAGATGAAGTGACAAAACAGGCCGAGCAAAGCAAAAAAGCATTGACCGACTTGCAAGGACAGATCTCATCAGCAGAACAGGAAATAGAAAGGCTGAAAAAAGAAATAGACAGCTTCAATAAAATGCTGGAGCAGCTTACACAAAATCAGGATGACAGATATTGTTCTTTCAGGATCGAATCCTCGTTATTATTTGCCAAGCTGATGGAAACGGCTCAGGAATACCGTGTTGCTGTCAGAATGGAAAAAAGTACTGATGGCACAACGATAGTCAAAACTCCTGTTTCCGAAAAGAAATACCTTACTCTGGCAATCGAGCAAGCAAAGAAGCTTCTCCCACCACAGCCGAAACACCAAGAGCAAACACAAGTTGCTCAGTCACCAAAACGCAGAGGACCGCATTTATAAGATAATTATTTATATAATTTCTAATATTATAAATTATATAATTTGCCTGTTTATCAATCCGAATTTTAATATATGTGATACTTAAAAGTTATTTTGCAGAATATTGCATATTATATCTATATATGCTATAATACACGCAGAATATTTCTTGTTAAGGTGATATGCAATGAAAATCAATTCTGAAAATAATAATTCGGCTGTTCTCAGTGAATTAGGCGCACGCATAAAACGAAACCGGATAGATATGCAGCTTTCACAGCAGGACTTTGCCGCAAAGGCTGGTATCTCTACAAGAACCTTATCGGCGGCAGAAAACGGCGAGGATATCCGGATCAGCAGTCTGATAAGGATCCTCCGTACACTGAACTGTCTTGAAAATATTGACCTGCTTCTTCCTGAGCTTGCCTTTGATCCTGAATCTTACCGCACACTCGGCAGAGAACGCAAGAGAGTGTCAAGAACCAGTGAAAGCAAGGATACATCCGAATGGAAATGGGGCGATGAAGAATGACCTTTGCAGAAGTAACGCTATGGGGCACTAAGATCGGCACGGTCGCACTGCCTGACGACAGCAATATTGCAACTTTTCGCTATGACAGGGATTTTCTCAGCAGTGGGATAGAGCTATCCCCCATCACTATGCCATTGAGTACAAGACAATACTCTTTTGCCGGACTGCCCTATGAGACCTTTCACGGACTACCGGGTCTTCTTGCTGATTCACTGCCGGACAGATTTGGAAATACGATCATAGACCAGTGGCTTGCCCGTCAGGGTCGTGCTCCGTCATCCTTCAATGCCGTTGAAAGACTCTGCTACACTGGAAAGCGAGGCATGGGAGCACTTGAGTTCCAACCGGCACTCGGTCTCGGCCATGATAAGAATGAACAAATCAAAGTCAATGAACTTGTACAGCTTGCCTCCGATATCCTAAACAGACGAACGGATATGCACATCACGGCAGACGATACCGCCATGCGTCAGATATTGCAGATAGGCACCTCCGCCGGCGGCGCAAGGGCAAAGGCCATTATCGCATGGAATCCAGAAACAAACGATATCCGCTCCGGACAGATTGAAGCCGGACAGGGCTATGAATACTGGCTTATAAAATTTGACGGGGTATCGAAAAACGGCGACCATGATCTGAAAGACCCGCCTGTCTATACACGCATTGAATACGCTTATTATCTGATGGCTCACGCATGCGGTATCAAAATGAACGAGTGCCGGCTTTTTGAAGAAAACGGGCTTTACCACTTCATGACAAAGCGCTTTGACCGTGAGAACAGCACAGGAAGAAAGCTACACATGCAGACTCTCGGTGCAATAGCTCACTACGACTATAACGAGCCTACCGCCTACAGCTATGAAATGGCTGCTTCCGTCCTGCGCAGGATGAAGTTGCCGCAGTCTGACATGGAGCAGCTCTGTCTGAGAATGATCTTTAATATCCTGACAAAAAACAATGACGACCATGTAAAAAATATTTCGTTCCTGATGGACAGAAAAGGCACATGGTTCCTCTCCCCTGCATACGATCTTACACTGTCATACGATCTCGCCAACCGTTGGCTCAAGGCTCACCAGATGAGTGTCAACGGCAGACGGACTGACATCACCGAAGACGATATTTTTACCTGTGCAGCCGTTATGGATATTACCCGTTCTAAATGCAAGAACATGATTGAGAAAGTAAAAACAGCCGTGTCAGACTTTCCGAAGTTTGCAGAGCAGGCAAAATTACTCGATGCGACAATAAAAAATGTGCAGCAGTTAATTAAACAAAAATAACAGCATAATTTCTTGTTTATCCATCTATCCATCCTTCAAATTTTCCTAATGTTGAAAACTTCTGAATGCTGTTTTTCTTGATAGATTGATTGAATAATGATTTAATATATGATTTAATATATGATTTCGGTTTCAAAAAATCCAGTATTTATGCGGCTTTCCGGATTTAATTACGGAGATTGCATTTCTTAATTACGGAGATTGCATTTCTTAATTACGGAGATTGCATTTCTTAATTACGGAGATTGCATTTCTTAATTACGGAGATTGCATTTCTTAATTACGGAGATTGCATTGACTTTCTCCGTAAAATATTGTATACTATTGTTGGGGTGATTGTTGTGTCTGAATTGTTTGAAAATGCAATAGTAGAAAAAAGAAATGTTCTTAATGAATTAAGAAGTAATGGTATGACTGTGCAGGAGTTGCGTTTTTTTAGTATATATCTGTCAAAAATCAATCCATGGGATATATCAACAAGGACAGTCCTCTTTCCAATTTCAGATTTTCAGCGTATTATGGGATTTGGTAAACTAAATATTGGTCAGCTTCGTGAGAGTACAGACAGCTTACTTTCGAAGATAGTCCATGTTCCTGATGAACGTGGTGGGTACACTGCATTTACCTTATTTAAACGGTGTCGGGTATCTCGTGATGATAATGATGAATGGTTTGTGGAAATAAATGCTTCTGATGATGCACTTCCGTTGATGTTTGATTTCAAAAACAGATATTTCAAATATGCTCTTTGGAATGCATTAAGACTTAAATCTCCTAATCAGATACGTATGTATGAAATACTCAAACAATATGAAACTTTAGGAAAACGTGAAATAACTATTGTCGAGCTTCGTGAACTTATTGGAATAGATAAAAAAGAATATTCTGGTAGAACAGGATGGTCGGATTTTAAAAAATATGTCCTTGACAGCTGCCAGCAGGCACTAAAGGAAAATACCGATATATGCTATACATACGAGCGCGGAAAGACCGGAAAGGGCGGAAAATGGCTGACTATCATTTTCCATATTACTAAAAATGCCGATTACAAGGATCCTCTTGCGTTGGATGAATTTATAAATTTACAGCCTGAGCCTGAATGTCCGGAGCAAGCCGAGATACTTGAAGAAGAACCGGAAGATGAAGCAGTCAATTATGGCAGTGAGCTTGCCGAATTATTAGGGGAAACTTGCTTCAATGAATTTTCACCTGAACAGATCAGGGTACTGCAGGATCTTGTTTTGCAGTTTAAAGGACACGATCATATAGAATGTTCAGATTATTTATCACATAAACTGCATATCGTTAATGTTCATTGCAAAAAGAAAGATTCTGAAAGTCGATATAAATATCTTGTACGAATGATAAACAATGACATCAAAAATCCCGATGAAGCTATGTAAAACAGTATAAATAATTATTTATATAATTTTAACTATAAAAAACTATATGTATAGTTATATAATAGAGCTTCCTTATTTTTCTGAAAAAGATAATAAGGAAGCTCTTGATTTTTTTATATAATATATAGTACAATGTACTATGAAAGGGGTTGATATTATGGCATTTTCCATTCGATTGACTGAACAAGAAAAAAAGCTTGCAGAAAGTTATGCTCGTTTACATTCGTTGTCTTTGGGAGAAGCCTTTAAGCGTGCTTTATTTGAAAAGATCGAGGATGAGTATGATATATCCGTGTATGAAGAAGCCTATGACGAATATGTTAAAAGCGGTTGCAAGAGTACTCCTGTTGAGGATTTCTGGAAGGAGTTAGACGGTGAAATATGAGGTTGAGCTTTCTGAACGCTTTAAGAAAGAGTTTCGGAAATTGGACAAATATACCCAGAAAATGATAAGAGCCTGGATCAACAAGAATCTTGTGGGAACAGAAAACCCACGCCTGCACGGAAAAGGACTTACCGCAAACCGTTCCGGACAATGGCGTTACCGGATCGGAGACTACAGACTGATCTGTAATATTAATGACAATAAACTGATAATCCTTGCGTTGTCTGTCGGACACCGCAGAGATGTCTATGAATAAAAAATCCATATGCACTTATTATACTGAAAGAGTTTCCTGTACGTCTGAAAAAGACAAAGGAAACTCTTGATTTTTTATATAAAAATTTATATAATTGTAGATATCCAAAATTATACAAGGAGTTACTGACATGAAAATAATTACTCTTACCAATCAGAAGGGTGGAGTTGCTAAAACCACATCCGTTTACAATCTTGCTGCTGCCAAAGCTCTGAAAGGCAAGAAAGTCCTCATGGTAGACCTTGACCCACAGGCCTCTCTTACAATTTCATGCGGCATGGAAAAAGACTGCAAAGGTCTGAACATCTGCGGACTGCTTGACGGCAAGGATCCATTTGAGTGTGCCTACACCGTTGACAGCCTGAAAATGGACAGCCTTTATCTTATCCCCTCAGACATCGACCTTGCGGAAACGGAAATGAAGCTTATTTCAAAACCGGCAAGAGAGAAGAAGCTCAAAAGGGCTCTGGAAAAGCTCTCCCCCTATTTCGACTACTGCTTTATCGACTGTCCTCCACAACTCTCTATATTGACAATCAACGGACTTGTTGCAGCCGACGAGATCATCATTCCATGCAAGACAGACTTCCTCGCTTATAAGGGACTAAAAGCCCTGATGAGCACCATCAAAGAGATCAAGAACGACCCCGATCTGAACCCGGATGTAACCATATCCGGCATCATTGCCACCATCTACGAAAAGCAAGTAAACGACCAGAAGGATGTATGGGAACTGCTGCATGAGCAGGGAGTACCATTCATCGGAACGATCAAAAAATCCGCCGATGCACCCAGAACGGTATATCAGGGCTTGCCCGTTGTCATATCAAACAAGCGTTCAGAAGTGGCACAGGAATATATCAGGATAGCAGAAAGTATATAGAAAGTTATATCATTATATAGCTGTTTATATAATTTAATTATTCATATAATATTTTATATTAAAAATTATACAAAGGAGTTTTTACAATGGCAAAATTAAAGGATATGCTCGGAGATCAGGCTCCGGAGATACAGGAAAGCAAAACAGCCGTCAGCAGCTTCAAAAGCAACAACGAAAAGAACAAAATGATTAGTGCTTATGTAGATATCGAGAGGTATAACAAGTTCAAGGCAATCAATGAACTCAGAGGTATCAGCAACAACAAGATACTTAATCTGCTCATAGCGGACTACGTGCTGGAGTATGAAAGACTGCTGAAAAAGTAATGCCAATAACCTGTTAAGGAGCAAAAAAGAATGGTAATCAACAAAGTCAATGTATACCTGACATCAGAGGAAATTGATAAAAGAAGCAATCTGTATTATGCTCTTTTTGAACAGATGAAACCGTTATACGAAGCCCGTGAAGTATACATGATCAGCAAGTATGTAAAGAAATGTATGCTTGATGTTCAGGAGATAGAAAACGAGGCAAAAAAACGGTATATTCTTGCATTAAATGGAGATAAGTCAGCAATTATCAGAGATATAAAAGAAATACTGAAAGCTGTGACAAAGGAAGATTTCCAGAACGAAATTTTCAGCGAAGAACAGCTTTTCCCAAAACCCGGAGACTTTCTTAGTCTGAACAACATCAATAAAGAAAAGAAATACACGGAAGACTACAGAAACTTCTGCATTTATCTGACTCAGATCTTACAGGCACAGATAGAAGCATTCCAGTATTATGACTTTCCACTGGAAGAAATTGAAAAGCTTATTGACGATAAAGCCTGCAAATACTATAAAAGACCTGAAAGCTTCGATGTACTTCCGATTTTCAGAACAAAAACCGGAGAAATGCCGAAAGTCAATACAAGTAAATTAGATAGTATCTGTTTCCCGCTTGATAAGGTAAACTCTACGCTATGGTACGGCTTTCCTGTCGGAGAAGTAAAAGACCTGAAAGCTGAAAGCGATAAGGACAGCAGAAAGGGAAACCAGGCAAATATTATCCTATTGCTCGACTTTGAAGCGTTGAATGGTGTAAATATCAGCAGAGAGCTGACCGTATATGACAAATGGGTGTGGAATGCCTGTGCAAACCTGAAGGAACAGGGACACGATGTCCTAACAGCCGAACAGATATACAAGGCAATGGGCAACACCGGAAGACCAAACGCTAAAACAAAAGAAAAGATAATGGAAAGCGTCGAAACAATAAGCAGAGCAAGAGTTACAATCGACACCACCGAAGAACATGAGCTTTATCCCAAATATGAAAGAGTAAAAGCCACGTTCCCTCTGTTGGCAACAGAAACATGCACAGCCTATGCACGAGGACAGGTAGTTGAGGGTGCAATAAGAATAATTGAAGCTCCAAAGCTCTTTGCCTTTGCCGAAAACAGACAGCAGGTAACAAGGCTGCCCCTGAATGTTCTTGACAGTCCGATTAGTAAGACAGACGACAATCTGCTGCTCTCCGATTATCTTTTAATGCGAATATCAAAAATGAGAAACAGCAAATACATAACAAGAACTATTCTGTTAGATACTATCTATCAGAAATGCGGGATAGATTCAAGAATGAAAAAATCACGACTTCCGGAAAAGATAGAAAGAATACTCAATCATTACAAAGAACTTGAATGGATAAAGGACTTCAAAATTACCGAAAGAGAGATAGAAATAATCACATTCTGATTGAGTGAACAAAAAGTAGCCAGTCGCCCACTGGCGATTTTTTGTTACGCGACTGGCGATTTTTTGTTATGCGACTGGCGATTTTTTGTTACGGACTGGCGATTTTTTGTTACACCCCATATCCTGAAACCCACATGAACACTGGTGTTTTTGGACCTCAAAAAAAAGGTAAGTCTTGTAAGATATTATAAGACTTATAACAACCACCGTCCCCCTCTTGACAAGGGGGGCGGTTCGGTTTATCTTATGGTAAAAAAATATTACTTCTTATGGTTTTAATATTTTATGGTAGGGTAGATATACGAAGCCAATAGTTTCTTCTTTCCGGTAGTTTATAAAACCGAAAGAAGAAAAAAATTTATTTAGGATATGGAAGATATTAAGAAGCCACATTTTTTTTATCTTCCGGTAGTTGCAGAAAGGAATGTTCCGCCCGTGGATTTTCAAAACGCAGTTGAAGCTATAAAACAATATCTGCCTGATTATGCAGAGGAGCATCTGAAACGCTCCAAAGAGAAAAACAAGTTTGTATGTGTTTTTTGCGGCAGTGGAAGCAAATCGAATTCAACAGGAGCTTTTACTGTCTACAGGACAAACTATTACTGCTTTTCTTGTCATCAGCATGGAGATATCTTTGATCTTGCTGAGAAAGTGGAAAATATTTCAAAAAATTCGGTAGTTCAGTATCTTGCCGATAAATACCATGTACAGATAGATTTTTTAACCGAAAGAAGAAAAAATTCTCCAACAGCCGAAAATTTTTCTTCTCTTTTGGTAATTGGAAATAATGGGGCAGATACAAAGGAATGTTCCGCCGTTTTGGATGTTGAAAACTGCGGAGAGGAAAATTTTGATTCTTTCTTTTCGGATGCAAACAGGCATTTGTGCGAAACAAGCTATCATCGGGGAATCTCTCTTGAAACGCTGAATCGTTTCAACGTTGGTTTTGTGCCTGAATGGAAGCACCCGAAGAATCCTCATTCTCCGGTTTCGCCAAGACTTATTATTCCCACTTCTTCGGGTTCTTATCTTGCAAGAGATGTCAGAAATGAGGACGAGATTCTGGAAAATCAGAGAAGCTATGTCAAATCAAAGGTCGGCAAGGTACATATTTTTAATGAGAAAGCTCTTGAAACAAGCAATATCGTGTATGTTGTCGAGGGCGAGCTTGATGCGTTGAGCATTATTGACACTGCTGGATATGACAGCGCTGTAGGGCTTGGAAGTGTCAGCAATGTGGATTTTTTTCTTTCGGTTCTTGATAAAACGGCACATAAGCCGAAGTTTATCATAGCTCTTGACAATGACAGCACAGGAGAAAAGGCAAGAAATGAACTGACTGCCGGATTTGACGAGCGCAGTATTGAATATTGTGTTTATGATACCTGCTGCGGCTTCAAGGACCCGAATGAAGCCCTGATAAATAGCTCTGAAGCGTTCAGGAGAGCAGTTATGTACGGAATAGATCATATTGATGATCTTATAGCTCAAAGGATAAACGATGACGAGGCAGCCAGAAAAGCGGAATATGACGGTCAGTTTTCTGCAAAAGCGTTTCTCAGTGACTTTGTTGATGGCATTTCGGACAGCGTCAATACGGAGGTCATCCCTACAGGCTTTGAAGTACTTGACAATATGCTTGATGGCGGACTATATGAAGGGCTTTACGGAATAGGCGCTATATCCTCTTTGGGTAAAACGACCTTTGCTTTGCAGATGGCGGATCAGATCGCTGCTCAGGGGCATGAGGTGCTTGTTTTTTCCCTTGAGATGTCAAGAAATGAGCTGATAGCCAAAAGCATCAGCCGTAACACTCTCAGGCGTTTGAAGCAGTCAGGTGGCAATATGCAGCACGCCAAGACCACAAGGGGCATTATGTCCTGCAAAAAATATAATTCTTACTGTCAGGCTGAAAAGGAGCTTATCAGAGCTTCAATAAACGACTATGAAAAGATCGCCGGAAATATATTTATCAGAGAGGGGATAGGGGACGTTACCGCCGAGACTATCGCAGAGCAGGTCAGAGAGCATATAGAGAGCGGACACAAGCGGCCTGTTGTGATCGTTGACTATCTCCAGATACTTTCCCCGAAGAATGAAAAGTGGACGGACAAACAGAATACTGACAATGCTATACTCACATTCAAACGGTTGTCGAGGGACTATAAAATTCCGGTGATCGTGATCAGCTCCTTCAACCGTGAAAATTACAGTGTCAGGGTATCAATGCAGGCATTCAAAGAGAGTGGGGCTATCGAGTATTCAACGGATGTGCTGATCGGCTTGCAGCTAAAAGGAGTAGGAAACAAGAATTTTGACATAGATCAGGCAAAGAGCAAAAATCCTCGTGAGGTGGAAGCCGTGATACTCAAGAACCGCAACGGCAGGACAGGCGGCAAGATTGGATTTGACTTTTATGCCATGTTCAACTACTTTGCTGAGTCAGATGCTGCTCCGGTGTCGTCGGAGGATGCGGCTTTGAGCAGTAAAAAAAGCAGGCGGCTTTGACAAAATAAGGGTAAAATAATGTACATGGCTCTGAAACGCTGTAGAATGTGTTTTAAGGCGTGTTTTGCGTTTAGACATAAAAGTATATTATTGCATCTGATAAAACGCTCCACAGGGCTTTTCGCGTGTGTTTTATGAGTATTTCTGAAAGCACCTATAATCTTCAATAAATGATTATGTAAAATTTCAAAAAAAGAATATGAGAGCGATAGTTATTGAACTATTTATATTATTTTTAATTACAAAAGTTATATAAAAAATTATATAATATGCTGAATGCGTAAATATGAGGTCAGGAAAAATGTGTAAAAAGCGATTGAATTTATATGGAAAAATGTGTTTTGAAAAACGACTGTGATATGTTTTTCTGTATTTAACTTAAATACAAATATAAAAATGTGGTGCAAATAACTATTTATATTATTTTTAATATGTAAAATTATATAATTTATTATATTTGATAACGGCAAAATATAAATGAAACAGATATGTGCTTTTTGTTGTTTTATTTTGCCGATTGTGGTATAATAATTTCCGGGATAATTGATGAACGGAGGTTATTCGATGGACTATATCAGTGCATCACAGGCGGCGGAAAAATGGGGAGTATCTGAAAGAAGTATCCGGAATTACTGCCAGCAGGGACGGATAGTGGGGGCAGTTCTGAACGGTCATTCATGGCTCATTCCTGAAAGCGCCGTAAAGCCCGACCGGAAAAAGAGACAGAGCAAAGTTCCGAATGATCTTCTTTCGCGACTCAGAATTGAAAAGGAATCTGGAATGACCGGCGGTATATACCACAAAATACAAATCGAGCTGACTTACAATTCCAATCATATCGAGGGCAGCCGACTGACAAAAGACCAAACGCGATATATCTTTGAGACAAACACTATAGGAGTTTCTGACAGCTCCGTCAATGTGGATGATATTATCGAAACTGCAAATCATTTCCGTTGTATTGATCTTGTAATAGATCAGGCTAAGTATGTGTTGACAGAGGGTTTTATAAAACAGCTCCATCTGACACTAAAAAACGGCACATCAGACAGCCGTAAAACGTGGTTTGCCGTAGGAGATTACAAGCGTCTTGAAAATGAAGTTGGCGGTATTCAGACCACAATGCCGGACGAAGTGCCGCAGAAAATGAAAGAGCTGCTGAGATTTTATAATCAATCAAAAAAAAAAGCCTTGACGAGCTTTTACAATTTCATTATGATTTTGAACGGATACATCCATTTCAGGACGGAAATGGCAGAGTCGGCAGACTTATTCTTTTCAAGGAATGTCTGTGCAACGGTATTATACCCTTTATTATCGAGGATGACATAAAAGAGTTCTATTATCGAGGTTTGCAGGAATGGAAAAATGAAAAGGGTTACCTGCGTGATACTTGTCTGACGGCTCAGGACAGGTTCAAAAAATATATGGACTATTTCGGCATAAAACACAGTGATTAAGCGAATATAAACACAAAAAACAGCAGCCTTCTGTCATTCACAAACAAAGGGCTGCTGTAATTTATTTTTCACGATATTGCTTTGCCAGCTTGTAAAAGGAGTTTGGTTTCAGGTTCAGCAGCCGCATGGCCTGTCGTGCGGTGATCTTCTTTTCCTGCCAGTCTTGATACACGCTTTCCCACTTCTTTGGATAGGTAACGGGCGGACGGCCAACGGGTTTCCCTGTGTGCTTGCTGACTTTCTTTCCGGTTATGCTATCCGTTGGCATGGCTGCAAGTCCCTCAAGCTGTCTTTGCCGTGTGGTTTCTCTCTCGTTCTGGGCGATACTGGAAAGCACTTCGATCATGATATTGGTTATCATATCGCCGATCCACGCCTGCTCTGCCGGAAAGTCGGTCATAGTGGTAGGCATATCAAGTATTTTTACCTTTATACCATTGTCCTTGAAATACTGGAGTTCTTTCTTCAGATCTTCTTTGTTCCTGCTCAGGCGGTCAAGGCTCTTTATATAAAGAGTGTCTCCCTCCACAAGTTTACCGATACCGACTTTTAATGACTGATAGCCCGGTCGGCTCAGGTTCTTTCCGCTTGCCTTGTCTGTGACGATCATATCCGGTTCAACATACTGACTCAAAGCCTGTAATTGTCTGTCAAGATTCTGCTCGCTTGTTGATACTCTTGCATAGCCTACAATCTTGCTCATAATGCTCACCTCTGCTATCAATAATAACAAAAGTGTTTGTAAAATTCAAGGACGATTACAAATGTTTGTAATCGTCCTTTTTAGTGTTTTATAAATATATTTTATTGGTGTTTGGAATTGTGTGATTTTGTAAAAAATTGTTGACGGTCACAATACTTATATGTATAATATAAACAATATCGACTTTAAAGAAATACAATGGACTATTATATGCAATTTGAAATGCAAAAAATAAAATTTATGGAGGAAATACAATGGACAACAGAATGGACACAAATATCCTGAGAGAAGATTTTGATGCACTTCTTAATGACAGCCGGTTTCTGGACACGGACGATGAAAACAGTATTCCTTATATTGCAGACAATATTGAAGCTTTTCTTAGTAAGTACATCGAATTTTGTCAGAAAATAGCAGTTGGTAGGCGTGAAAAGATAAGACAGATAATGAACAGTCAGGGCGTTTCACCTGGAAACTGCCAGAACACTATCGTAGAAAAAATACAGCAGATGATGGATGAATGCGGCAGAGAATTGTCAGATGAAGAAAAATCCGTCCTTAAATGGGACGAAAAGCCGAATTCTTCTGATAGTTTTTCTTCTGTTCCCAAAAAAGATACTGTAAAAAGATGGATCAGCGATACCATATCAAGAAATCCAAATAGAATGTATCTGTACAAAATAGCGTTTGCATTGGGACTGAGGGCATATTATCCCAATGAGATCAGTGATGATACGTCTAAAGAATATAAGACATCTGTCAACTATCTTTTCAATAAGATATATAATCAGAGATACTGTACAAGAACTTATTATGAGCTCATATTCATTTTCTGTCTGAAGAACGGAAAGAACTATATGACAGCAATGAAAATGATTGCTCAATATCTGAAAGCTCCCAAGACTGACAGCATTCAATTAAATGGCAACGAAAATAATACGCTGTATATTGTTCAGCAAAGCTCAGCTGTTGATGAAAGCGAATTTATCAGATTCATTGTTCAGATAACACCTCTCTTGAATGACAAATATTCTTCTGTCTTTTCACAGCTTGAAGAGACAATAGAATACTTTTCTGATGAGGATGTAATACAGGAGTTTGAAGAAAAATACTCCACATCAACCCATATGAATGATATGCTTACCGCTTATGATGAAAATAAATACATTGATTCTGAGTATAAGAATTATATGAATTTAGGAGAAAAAGTTCTTGTCAGCGAGACAGTCAAAAAACGTTTTATGTTCTTTGACAATCGTATGAAAATATCATCGGCTCTTTTTGATTATACAGTAAAACCGGATAATGAGGATTCTCTTCTTTCGGAATTAAATAAACTTGGAATTTCAGAGGCACTTTACAGTCATATAAAAAATACAGCTTCTGAAAGCATAAGTGCAAAATTCGGAACTGACGGTCAGCAGTATTTTTCTGATATTATCAGCAATATTATAATCACTGCAGATAATGTATATAATCCTGATATTATAACCCGTACAGACAACGGTGACGGTACATATTCATGGCAGGCAGAAGAAAAAATTGATATAAGTCATGAACAGATATACAGAAAATTAAGAAAAGCTCTTATAACAGCTCATTTCTTTTACTATTGGTCTGATCCTGATTCTGAATTGAGTTATGATGGTTATATCAAGGAAATAGATCAGCTCCTGACGGTCAGCTTTTATCAGCCTATGTACGTTAAGAACAGCTTTGATTGTTTCTTTATGCTTTGTGCCCGGACTGTCGAACCTATTGATTCATACTACAGTGTGTTTAATCAGATATTCTATATCTGCGATGACTATCAGAAAGAATTCATATCATCAGATACAGCAAAGGAATTTGAAGAATACAGTAAATATACATTGAGTGAGAAAGCTGTTCTGGATAATATTGTGGACTTAGATCAGCTACATCCGGTAGATCAAAAGGACATACAGGAAGAAATTATAGAAATAATCAAGCAGTATTCTGACAAAAGGGACAATAATTAAAAGCAGGGGAATATACACAGATGTATAATAGTCATAGTAATTTCAGTTTAAAGGAGAATCAAGATGACTATTACCGAACGACAGGTTTTAAAGCCGGGTACAAATCTTTTACTTGACGGCAGAAAATGCACGATACTTGGAGTAATGGGTGCTGGTACCTCCTGTATTGCCTACAAAGCACAGATGAAGCTCACAATTGAAGGAAAAACTGCGTCAAGAACTATCGTATTAAAAGAGCTTTATCCCGCACATCAGAACATTATCAGGGAAACAGATAATTCTCTTATCATTCCTGAAAACTACAAAGCTTTGTTTGAAGAAGAGTCTGAAAGCTTTGTCAAAGCAGCCATACTTCAATTTGAATTTCACAATGAAGAGGATCTGACTAATTTTACTTCTGACATCGAGGTTGTATATGAACTTAACAATACTCTGTATTCTGTTACGGGCATTGTTTCGGGAAAATCTTATGATAAAATCAATCCTGAAAATATCACTTCAATTCTAAAAGTCGGAGAATCATTATCCCATGCAATTTCGTATTATCACGAGAGGGATTATCTGAATCTTGATATCAAGCCGTCAAATATCTTTTATGAAAATCTTCCCGGAGATAATGTGGCAATCAAGCTTTTCGACTTCAATACAGTATGTACCAAAGAGGAAGCATCACAGGGTAAATTTTCCTATTCAGAAGGATATGCAGCGCCGGAGGTAAAGGCAGCAAAAAAGGGCGGCGGAAAGCTCTCGGAAATCGGAGAACAAGCGGATATATACTCTATCGGAGCCGTTATCTTTGAGAAAATCATGGGCAGAATCCCGAAGGTTGCCGATCAGAGAGCAGGCAAGAGGTGGAAGCTTGAAACTAATCCATATCTGAAAGATGTCGTTCCGCAGCTTCAAAATGGTATCACTGATCTTTTCAGAAAAACGCTTGCGATAGACAAAAAAGACAGATATTCCTCTGCAAAAGAGTTGATATCAGTTCTTGAAGATCTTATTAAACTTGCAAGCATTAAAGTTTTTCTTAAAAATCATAGAATATCACCCTGCACGCCGAAGGATATTTATATTTCAAGAAAAAATGTCTTATCTGAAATAGCAAATAGACTAGATGAAACGCATATTTTATACCTGCATGCACTCGGTGGAAGCGGAAAAAGCGAAACAGCGAGGGAATATGCAGAAGTGTATGCTGACAAGTATGACTTTATTCAGTCAGTTTTCTATTCCGAAAGCTTGAAAAAAACGATTGCAAACCTTGATTTTGTCGGACTAAAAGACGAGGACAGATTTGCACATAGTGACGAAGATATTGACAGACTGTACAATTACAAGTATGGCCGTTTGGGTAATGCAACAGTGTATGGAACAAATACCTTGCTGATAATCGACAACTATGATAATAAGGCCGATCCGACATCGGAAGAATATCAGCAGAATTATAAGATCATCCGTGAACTGAAAAATCTGAATATACTTATTCTCTTTACTACAAGAGTAAAGCCGGATGACGATACAGAATGTCTTGATCTTGAAAATATGTCTGAGGAAGAACTTCAAGCATTGTTTTTCAGGATAAATCCGAAAGATAAAAACGATCCTGACCGCATCGAGCAGGTTAAAGAAATCATTGAGGTTTCATATAAGCATACAATGACAGTCAAGCTTGTTGCCATGCAGTCGGCAAAATATTTGAAGCCCCTCAGCGAATATCTTGATATTCTGAAAACAAGTGGTCTGAATTCAGGCATCAAGGGCAGAGTTACCAATGAAAAAGATGATGAATCCGTTACAATGTCAACCGTGTACGACCATATCAAAGCCCTGTTTGATTTTGATGATCTGAATGACAAACAGAAATACATTATGGTCAATGCCTGTCTGCTGCCGTTGTCTGGTCTTGAAGCAAACACCTTCAGCGAATATATTGACCTTGAGCACTTTGACGGTACATCTGGCAGTGATTGTCTTGATGAAAGCATAGAAGATCTTGTCAACAGTGGCTGGATAGAATACGCCGACACAAGCGAAAATAGATTTACAGCAGAAACAAAAATCACACTTCACCCTCTGATATGCGATATAGTCACAAACGAGCTCAAGCCGGAACTGACAGAGGATAAGTGCAGGAAGTTCTATATTTCTTTTCTTGATCTGATACAGGAGTGGGGGAATAATAAATTTTCAAATAATAATGTGTATTTAGCATTAGAAAAGAATGTCCTTTATTTATTTCCAAAACTCAATGATGTATTCAACTATCAGCCTGTATGTGATGTAATTAATTCTATATTTTTGGATACTCCTGATAGTGATGAGATGGATATAACACGTATTGTTAATTATTCATTTATAACTTATTATAAAAATTATAAAGAAGAAATTGAGGGACAATTATCCAATTGTTTCAGCATAGAAAAAGAGTATGTAATATCTTCGGATGTAAAAACAGTTAATGATAATACTTTTGACAATTGCTGTTTTCTAAAAAAAATATATATTGACAGCCAAAAATTGGATGATTTTTATATTAATTTTGACAACTGTCCAATAGAAGAATTTATTGTACTTAACAGTCCTTATTACAGTGTGTATGATGGGGTTTTGTATAATAAGAATAAAACAGAATTAATTCGATGTCCTGCTTTAAAAGAAAAAATTGATATTTTATATGGAGTAAAAAATATACACTCTTCCTTAACCTTCAGAAACTGTAATAACTTAATAGATCTAAAATTACCGGATACGATAGAAAATATTCCATGTGCTGCTTTTGCAGGTCTTAGAAATTTAAAATCTGTATCTTTACCTGAGGGTATTTATACTATAGAACCTTTCACATTCTTTGGATGTTTATCGTTAGAAACAGTAGTGCTGCCAAATACAATTTATGAAATTAAATGGAACGCATTTAAAAACTGTGTATCTTTGAAAAACATTGTGTTTCCAGATAATTTAAATATTATCAAAACTGGTGCTTTTGCTAATTGTCTGTCGTTATCCAATATTGAGTTACCACAAGAACTCGAAAATATAGGAGCAGGAGCTTTTGCTAATTGCACAAAATTAGAAAATATAATTTTACCGAATACTTTAAATATTGATGATTTTGCTTTTATCAATTGCAGAAATTTAAAAAATATAAATTTAAATTATTCCATGAATTTAGAATATTCTGCTTTTTTTGGATGTATATCATTAGAAAAATGCTTGGATATACCAATTGTGTTTCAAAATAATGCTGTTATATGGCATTTTGATGATGGTATGGCACTGATAGGAATTACAGATAAAAATATATCTTTTTTCAATGTTCAAGAAGGCATCAGTTTTATTGCACACTTTTGTTTTGAAGATTGTACAAACTTGGAACATATAAATTTGCCTGACACTCTGGATACAATCGGAGAATCATGTTTTAAAAATTGTACCTCACTAAAAGAGATCATATTACCTGAAAATGTCATTCATATAGGTTCAAATGCGTTTGAGGGATGTAAGCAATTAGAAAAAATTAAATTATCGAAAAATTTGGAAGAATTGAAAGATAATCTTTTCGCTAACTGTACTACTTTGACTAAGATAGTCATACCCGATAATGTAAAAGAAATCGGAAATTCAGTTTTTGCTAATTGCAGAAGTTTGAGCAATATTAGTTTACCCGAAAAATTAGAAACCATACATATGGGTGTATTCGAAAACTGTTATTCTATTTCTGATATAAATTTTATAAGTAACGGAATGTCAGAAATACCTGATGGAATGTTTATTTGCTGCAAATCTTTAATGCATATTGTATTACCTGACAGTATAGCAAAAATTGGTGTACAATCTTTTGGAGGATGCAGTTCCATAAAAACAGTTCAGTTTAATGAAAACATAAAAAAAATAATGGATGGAGCGTTTGCTTTATGTGACTCGCTGACAGCTATTACTTTACCAGAAAGTTTAGAATATGTCGGAAGCATTGCTTTTATGAACTGCCATTCACTAAAATTTGTTACCATTCTTAATCCTTATACAAACATTGATCAGGGTGCATTTGGTTACTTTGTAAATGAAAGTAATATACTCGAACCATTCTATAAAGTATCTGACGACGGAATAATGGAAAATTACTATAATAACAGAGAAAATGATGACTATTTCGCGGAGTTGATAATGAGAGATAAAAATTTAACAATACAGGGCTACAAAGGCTCCACCGCCGAACAATATGCCCAAGAAAATGGCTTTAAGTTTGTTCCTCTTGACTAAAACAGAATAAATTATAGAAACGCACTCACTTGTTTTGTGACAGGTGAGTGCGTTTTTTAGGGACATTTTTCAAAAGCATGGTACCGGATGGTTTAGTATAATATAAGCATAACAAAAACGAATTCCAAAAAACAAGGAGGACTTACCATGAAAAAGATCAATGCAAAATTCAGCCAGAAAGACCGTATGATTTGTGTGACCGAACAGGGTAGTCACAAATTCTACTACAAGCCAACCGATAGCAAAGAACGCATACTGCTCTTTGCAACTGATTTTTCCCATTCTGTGCTTGACTATTTCAGAAACAAGGGCAGAGTAACGGACGGAAACGGATATGAAATAACACTCAGAGAGCTTTATGCGTTCAAAGATTTCCGCAATCATAAACTCTCTAAACTGATGGAACGCATTCCGGGAATGATCGAATATGTTATCCGTGAATACCTTACCCCAGAAGAAAACTGCAATTCTAAAGCAATTGTACATAAAAATAAAATTATCCGCAAGAACATTGATGACACTGAGCTTGCGGCGTAAAAAATGTAAAATCACAGTAAGAGAGTATTTCATGGTACATTTTTGCTCTGAAAAACAGATCGTACTTATGGTATATAAATTATAGGTACTGCAAATATTTTACAGAAAGGTTGTGGTTATTATGCGGGTTTATAATAGCTCGACATAAAATTTGCCATGTCGAAATCATCAAATGTCAGAATATTAAAATAGTGTAATAATGAGGGAGTTTTTGTTATGAAAAAAATATTATCCATTACTTTATCTTTGATAATAATGTGTTCTGTACTTTTTACATTTGGAATCACCGCAGAGGCTGCTTCTGTAAATGTGAAATACAGTGTGCATTTGCAAGACATTGGTTGGCAATCACAAAGGTCAAACGGTTCTACAGCAGGTTCTACCGGTGAGTCCAGAAGAATTGAAGCAATAAAAATCAGTGTATCAGGTTTAAAAGACGGTAGTGTACAGTATCGTACTCATATTCAGAATAATGGTTGGCAATCATGGAAGAGTTCCGGAAATATTTCCGGAACTACAGGAAAAGCACTTCGTGTTGAAGCCATACAGATAAAACTTACTGGTAGTTATGCCAGCAAATATGATATTGTCTATAGAGTCCATGTCCAAAATTTTGGTTGGCTGGCATGGACAAAAAACGGAGGAACAGCAGGAACTACAAATATGTCATACAGAATGGAAGCTATACAAATCAAACTTGTTAAAAAGGGTAGTTTCTCAACAAGCGGAAGTGCTTCAAAAACAACACCTGACGTTAGTTATTCTGCTCATTCACAGGATATAGGTTGGCAGTCCTCAAAATATAATGGTGCAACTGCCGGTACTACTGGAAAATCAAAGCAAATGGAAGCTATTAAAATATCTTGTAAAAATTTCTCAGGAAAAGAATGTATTAAATATTGTGTACATATACAGGATATAGGCTGGCAAAATTGGACATCCAATAATGCTATAGCTGGAACTACAGGAATGTCCAAAAGGATGGAAGCTATTAAAATTTCTTTGGACAGTTCAATGAGTCCATATTTTGATGTTTACTATAGAGTACATATATCAAACTACGGTTGGTTGGCATGGACTAAAAATGGCTCAATTGCAGGAAGCACAGGTATATCAACACCAATAGAAGCTATCCAAATCAGAGTTGTTTCTAATGCGGATACTTCTATCTCAACGAATGGAACTGCCTATATTAATACAAGTACTTCAAGCAAACAAACACTTAACAAAACTGCTGTACTAAACTATGCTAATACATATTGGAATAAGCGCAATTATAATTATAACTACTATACTGACAATAATTGTTGCAACTTTGCTTCACAGTGTCTGGTTGCCGGAGGACTTTCGACCAATTCTACTTTTAGAAATGGTACACCTGCTTTTGTGTATATACCTAATTTCAAATCATATATGCAGAATAATCTTGGAGTAAGATACATACCATCTCCTTCTGTAAGTCAGATAGAAGTTGGTGATGTAATCATGACATCTTCCTCACATGTAATGATTGTTACACGCAAAGAAGGCAGCAGAATATATGCAAATGGCAATACAAATAATCGCTGTCAGCTTCAAGTATCTTATTTCTATGGAGTAATCAAGACAAGCTCATTAATGAAATAACATAACACTTACATATAACATATCTGACCACAGATCAAAACTAAATTAAGTGTTGATCTGTGGTCAGTCCAATATTATATTGACAAAAAATAACATGTATCTTTATTATATAAATAACGAGGTGATTGTTTTATGGACATATCAAGCATAACGAAACGACAGCCGCTTAATCCGGATGATGTTTTATATCTCAATGGTGAAAAATGCACTATAAACTCCATAAAGGGTACAGGCACAAGCAGCATTGTTTATGAGGCAACTCTTGACGGAAGAAAAATAATCCTCAAAGAATTATATCCGTATGGATTAGGGATTTTCAGAAATAAAGATAATTCATTGATAATTCCCAAAAACAAAGAGAACGAGTTTCAGGCATATAAAGACGGACTGAATAAGGCTTACCAAACACAACTGAATTTTCATAATGATCATAAAATCAGAAACTTTACCGTAGAACCTCAAAAGCTTTACAAGCATAATAATACACTTTATGTCGTCATGCATCTTGCAAACGGTAATTCTTATGATCAGATCAATCCTGAAAATGTGTTATCAATACTTGAAGTCGGCAAAGCACTCTCTAAAGTTATTTCGTATTATCACGAAAAAGGATATCTGAATCTTGATATAAAGTCCGGGAATATTTTTGTCTTTCCCGAAACCAATCAGCTCATACAGCTTTTCGACTTCAATACAGTATGTACCAAAGAGGAAGTGTCACAGGGGAAATTCTCCTATTCAGACGGATATGCAGCGCCGGAGGTAAAAGTAGCTAAAAAGGGCGGCGGAAAGCTCTCGGAGATCGGAGAACAAGCGGATATCTACTCTATCGGAGCCGTTATCTTTGAGAAGATCATGGGCAGGATTCCGAAAGTTGCCGATCAGAGAGCAGGCAAGAGGTGGAAACTTGAAAACAATCCATATCTGAAAGATGCCGTTCCGCAGCTTCAGAAGGGCATTACCGAGCTTTTCAGAAAAACACTGACAATAGACAAAAATGACAGGTATTCTTCTGCAAAAGATCTGATCTCAGATCTTGAAAATCTTATCAAACTTGCTGACATTAAAGTTTTTCTTAAAAATGTAAATATCCATCCTTTGACATCCCACAGCTATTTTATCAGCAGAAATGATAAACTGACAGAAATACAGCAGCACCTTAATAGAGATAATGTAGTTTTTATTTACGGGCTTGGAGGAATTGGCAAAAGTGAATCAGCAAAAGATTTTGCTTTTCAATCCAAAAACAAATATGTAACACAACATCTGGTACATTACGATAAAAGCTTGAAAAATACTATTTCTCATCTTGAATTTATCAATTTTGATGACAGCTTCTATTCCTATGATGATTTATTCATTATGAAAATTAAAATGCTCTCTGATGACACCAGGTACGGAAATTCCACACTCCTGATAATAGATAACTATTCATCAACAGAACCTGAAGATAGTTTTGTTTTAGAGCAGCTTAAAAAGCTCCATATTCACATCATTTTTACCACAAGAGAAATACCAAAGGATACCTCTCTCGGAGTTTGTATAGATAAAATATCCGATGAAGCACTGATGGAAATGTTTTTTAATATAAATTTATTCCAAAAAGGCGAAAAAGACAGAGAAAAACTCGTCAGCAAACTCATTAAGATCGTATCCGGGCATACTATGACAATTGATCTTGTAGCTCGACAAACAAAATCTCTTGAGCAGTACGGAGAAAAAACATTATCAGATGTGATCGATGCACTTTCAAAATCCGGTTTAAATAATCAATTAAATGCGGATGTATATAATAACAAAGATGCAGATGTTATTGAAAAAAAGCAGGAAAACGCTATATATGAACATATCCGAGCACTGTTTTCCTTTGCAACGCTTAATCCAAAACAGAAATACATATTAAAAAATGCTTGCATGCTGCCTTTGCAGGGATTTTCTACAAAAGAGTTCTGTGAATTTATAGACCTTGCACATTTTGATGAAGAATCTGCCGAGTCGCTATATTCCGAAGATAAAGAAATAACTTTTTTAGTTAATAACGGCTGGCTGAACAGAGTAGGAGACCAACAAAATAAACTTTCTATACATCCTGTTATTGCTGATGTTATCTGTAATGAACTCAAACCGGATATATTATTCGATACTTTTGCGTGGCTGACAGAGGTTTCAGAGGATTCTATTGATGAGTATTCATTTTATAACTGCGATAAACTATGGTTTAGCATTTATCAAAAATATAAAGCCATATTAAATAATCACTCTCAATTAAAAGAATACATTCCTCTTTTTGCTAACGTAGCAGAAGTATTATATTTTAGGATGAAAAATATAAAACCAGACTATTATTTTTCAGCAGAATTAAAGTTACTATATATCATTGGAAATTGCTATTTCAATTTAGCTGAATACCAAAATGCTGCCAGATATTATCAGGCAATTTTGGAAAATGACGGAAAGGGAGCTTATGGTTATCTAAAATTAAATCCTCTTATAAGACTGTCAAAAATATATGATAAATTAGGTGACCACAAAAATGCAATTAAATATGGTAAAAAGATTATAGACAGATCTGATGAATGTGTAGACAGTGCCATAAGAAATGCTTATAATCTGGAATCCAATAACGCAATAAGAAAGACACAGACTTTATATTATACTGCCGGCAAAGCTTTTCTTCATGCAGGACGCTATCTTTCAGCATTAGATTGCTTTTTTGAGGCACAAGAAATATATTTTGTAAGAACAAATTCTATATGGGATGAAAATATCTCAGGAACATATTTACTGTCGGATGAAATAGGGAATATAACTGCTGACATGGGAATTTGCTATGAAAAATTAGGTTATACAAAAATAGCTGCTGAAATGTATATGAAAACTCTAAATTACTATAATCAATTAGAGTCTTGGAATATGCATCGAATAGCCCTGATAAGGGAATTCTTTTTTCAGTATGAAGATGCGTTGAATGCAGAAAAAAGGCACTTGGAAATATTATCGGAAAGATTTCCCGAAAATCATCCCGATATTGCCTATACATATTACTGGCTTGGACATATTTATTCTCTGCTTGATAATTATGAAGAAGCGTTAAAAATGCTCAACACATCCACAGAAAGATATGAAAAATACTATTCATCTGATTATCCTGTTCTTGGTGATATCTATGCCGAAAAGGGGAACATCTACTACGCTCAGCATGATTCTGATGCTTGTACAGAATGTTTTCTAAAAGCTCTTTCTATATTTAAAAATAATATGTCCGAAGAAAAAATGGCGGCTTTATATCAAAAATTAGGAACAATTTATCGTAAAAAAAAATTATATGAAGCTGCTATGGAAAATCTGACAGCAGCACTTGAAATATATCATCGTCTGGAGAAGAAAGAATGGACCGATCTGTCATTAATGAATATCTATAACGATATTACAGATATCCTGATACAGATGAGATCCTATAAAAAGGCTCGTTTTTTTGCCTTAAAACATTTACATTACTATTATACATCATATACAAATTCATCACGAATAACTTTGTATTCATTTCAATCTACCTTGAAAACATGGAGTTATCATAATAAGAAAAAGCACAAAGAACATACAGACGATACATATAATCATGCTTTGGAAGTGTTCAATTATTTAGCGGTAATTGATGATAAACTCCAACAAAATGACCGTACGAATGATAAAAAGGTATGGAAAAGACTATCAAAGATTTACTATTATATTGGAAAGCCTGTAAAAGCGTTCAAAATGTTGCTGTATGCTAATAGTTTCATACGAAAAATGACAGATTTTATCGACGATATATGCTATCAGTATCACTGGGAAAAAGCAATGAAAGAGGAAGACAAGAAAGAATACGAAACTTCATTATCACAATATAGAAAAAACTTAAAGATATTAAAAAAACATCCTCAAAAATATGGAGACTTAGCAACCACTTATGAGGGAATATCACATATTTATGAAGAAATGGAAAATACTGATCTGGCAGACAGATATAAAAGCCTTGAAAATGATATCTCTTATGGATATCCACATGCTTACGAATTAGAACGTGATAGCCAATGGATAGATTTATAAGTTTAAAAGCACTCACTTGTTTTTACAACAGGCGGGTGCATTTTTTTATGGGACATTTATTAAAAGCAGGTAACGGATATATGTAGTAATATACTATCAGAAGCAAACAGACGAAAGAAAAAACAAAGGGACATTTTTAGTCTGAACGGATTTCTGATTTATGTTAAGCTTATAGCATCAAAACAAAAACAAATTCTTAAGAGAAAGAACGTGATAACATTGCGGGTATGAATTCTAAAAAACAGAGCAAAATCAAGTGGGACATTTTTCATAAAACAAGCTCAAAACAAAGGTCTATAATAAAATCATAAAAGATAATGGAAGGATGTGGTTATCATGCGGGAAGAAAACGATCATCGGAAGTCTGGCATAAATTCTTACCCTGCCGGACTTATCAAAGGGCAGAATATCTAAACTATATTAAATTTAAAGGAGATCTTTCTTATGAAAAAGTTAATTGCTATCGCTCTTTGCGCTCTCACAATCGGTTCTGCAGCTGTTGTTGCTCCTGCTGTCTCTCCGGATACATCCTCTCCGTTTTCAATAACTGCTAATGCGGCTATTCCGGAAAGAAATATGCATAAGTGGCAGAGAGATGAAACTGTCAAGTGGCTTCAGTGGACACTCAATGCTCTTGGGTTTAATTGCGGAACAGTTGACGGTATCTACGGTAATGCCACAATGGAGGCGGTAAGAAGATTTCAAAATTATTACGGACTTAATCCGGATGGTATAGCGGGTCCTCAGACTATCAGAAAGCTTAACAGCATAGCTTATGATCTTCAGGATAAGCTTTGCCGTGCTGGCTATCCCGTTACAAAGGACTCCATCCTCGGTCAGAAAAGCCGTCAGGCGATTGGTCAGTTTAACTACAATCATAATATTAGTGGTGATATTGCTACAGATGCCACATGGAAAGCACTTGATCAGTCTCTCAAATATGCAACTCCACTACAGAACGGTGCCGTATACCGTATAACACCCAAATGTGCCCAGAATAGCTGTGTGGACGAATCTACCTGTTCCAAAACAGTTGGCGGAAATGTTCATCTCTGGCAGTACTACGGCAACAAAAATCAGTTGTGGGTCGCTGAATATGTAGGTAATGGTTACTATCGTTTCAGGAACCTTGATTCAGGACTCTATCTTGATAAATGCGGCGGCGGAAACCAGCCAAGCAACGTAATACAGTATACAAAAAACGGTACATACGCTCAGAACTGGAAAATCAAGAGCTACGGAAACGGCTGGTATAACATAGTGAATCAGGCAGAATCACAGTATCTTGACATAAACTGCTGTGGAAGTAGTAATGGAACTCAGATACAGACATATTGGAACACAAATTGTGATGCCCAGAGGTTTAAGTTTACTAAAGTGAGTGTCAAAGGATTATCAGACGGTGCTTCAACGGCAGTAAACAATGTAAGCAACCAGAGACAGAAAATGATCAACATTGCCAAAAATGAGCTAAAAAGCGGTGTTTCTGGCAAGAACAATAAGTATACTCGTTGGTATTATGGATACTCACATTCTGCCGATTGGTGCGATATTTTCGTAAGCTGGTGTGCAAGAAATTCCGGTATTAGTACAAACATCATTCCAACTTATGCTTATTGTCCCTATACGCAAGTATGGTTCAATAACAGAGGCAGATCATATGCTTACAAGTCTACACTAAACATAGAACCCGGTGATCTAATTACTGTATGTACTTGCGGTGATTACAGCAGATATCACAGAGATCACATTGCCATTGTAGTGAATGTTACATCAACAACCATAACCACTATTGAAGGAAACACTTCCGGCAACTACGGTTCAAGCTGCGTTGCGACTAAAACATATAACAGAAGCAATGGTACACGTTCTGGCTGCGTTATCTCCTATGTACTTAAACCAAATTATTGAAATTGATAAAGGCTATTTTATCTACATCTAAAATCAACACCCTGAATGGTAATATTCTGTTCAGGGTGTTTTTTCTCATACATGTTCAAAATTTTCTTGAACATCTGACCACCAATCAAAATGAGGTTTAATAATTTTTTTCTGCCAGCAGGGAAGTCCAGAGGGGAACGCTCTGGCACACTTACTTATGGAGCCTGCGTAATAAGTATAGTGTGTTATACTTTACCGCTTGAATTTCTCCCCTACCTGTGGTACAATGGCGGTAAAGTATTTCATCAGCAGCGCAGCTGCTGAAAGCGAAGGGAGCAGGGCGGAATGAGCTTTGGTGTGTGCAGAGTGGAAAAGATCAAGGGATCTGCGGCAGTTGCCGGCTTGCAGATCCACAACAACAGGGAGCGAATGCACAGCAACACCAACCCTGACATAAATCGCAGCCGTTCAGAGCTTAATTACAGTTTGATTGAACAACACAGCCATAATTACAACAAGCTGATAGAAGACCGGCTGCAACAGGGCTACAAGGGAAAAAAGGCAATCCGTAAGGATGCTGTAAAAATGTGCGAAATGCTTTTTACCTCAGACGGAGATTTTTTCAGCCGTCTGTCTGAATCTGAGCAACAGCAATTCTTTATCGATTGCTATGAATTTGCAGCTCAGAGATACGGCAGAGAGAATATTATCGCTGCAACAGTACACCTTGACGAAGCCACACCGCACATGCACCTTGATTTCGTACCCCTGACACCTGACGGCAGATTATCAGCTAAGGACATATTGGGCGGCAGAAAGGAAATGCAGCAGCTTCAGGATGATTTCTACTCTACGGTATCAATCAAGTACGGACTTGAACGCGGCAGCAGAGCAGATCTTGAAAGCGGTGAGCATTCCCGGAAACACCTCGAAACAGCCGAATACAAAGAGAAATTGGCACGAGACCGCACAAAGCAAGCAGAACAAACAGAGCAAATCGCCCATGAACGAATACAGGCGGCAAATCAGGCAGCCGCCGAAGCGGAACGGATTGCCGCCGATCAGCAGCAGAAAGCAGAAAAGCATCAACGGAAAAGAAAAGAGCTGAAAGCAAAAAAACAAGCCGAACAGGCAGAACTGATTCAGCTTGAACAACAGAAAAAGGATTTGCAGGAAGAAATTGAAAGACAAGAAACAGCCATACAAGCTGAAAAGAGAAAACGTGAACAGCAGATAGAATCCTTAGAAGAAAAGATAGCACAAGCAGAAAGCCATTTGCAGGCTCTGCAAGGGCAAGTTTTGACGGCAGAGGAAGTTAAACGTATTAACGCTAAAAAATCGCTCACAGGGGCTCTGAAGGGCATTACATACGAAGATTATCTGAATCTTAAAGCAACAGCCGAAAGAGTAGATCAGGCTGAGCAGATATTTGCCGAAATTGATAAGATGATTGCTAAAGCAAGATCAGAAGCAGAACAGGTAATTGCAAAAGCCAGAAGTGAAGCCGAAATGATAATTTCTGACGCTAAATCAAAATCCGAAAAAGAACTTGAAGAATTTCACCGTTATAAACGTTGGGCAAAAAATGCTTTAGACGAATATGTTGAACAGTCAGATAAAAAAGATGAAGTGACAAAACAGGCAGAGCAAAGCAAAAAAGCATTGACCGACTTGCAAGGACAGATCTCATCAGCAGAACAGGAAATAGAACGGCTGAAAAGAGAGATCGACAGTTTTAATAAAACGCTGGAACAGCTTACACAAAATCAGGATGACAGATATTGTTCTTTCAGGATCGAATCCTCGTTATTATTTGCCAAACTGATGGAAACGGCTCAGGAATACCGTGTTGCTGTCAGAATGGAAAAAAGTACTGATGGTACAACGATAGTCAAAACTCCTGTTTCCGAAAAGAAATACCTTACTCTGGCAATCGAGCAAGCAAAGAAGCTTCTCCCACCACAGCCGGAACACCAAGAGCAAACACAAGTTGCTCAGTCACCAAAACGCAGAGGACCGCATTTATAAGATAATTATTTATATAATTTTTAATATTTATAATTATATAATTTATTCTGTTTATTAACCCGAATTTTAATATATGTAATCCTTAAAAGCTATTTTGCAGAATATTGCATATTATATCTATATATGCTATAATACACGCAGAATATTTCTTGTTAAGGTGATATGCAATGAAAATCAATTCTGAAAATAACAATTCGGCTGTTCTCAGTGAATTAGGTGCACGCATCAAACGCAACAGGATAGATATGCAGCTTTCACAGCAGGATTTTGCGGCAAAGGCAGGTATCTCCACAAGAACATTATCGGCGGCAGAAAACGGCAAGGATATCCGGCTGAGCAACCTGCTCCGAATACTCCGGACACTGGGCTGTCTTGAAAATATTGACCTGCTGCTCCCGGAGCTTGCCTTTGATCCTGAATCTTACCGCACACTCGGCAAAGAACGCAAGAGAGTGTCAAGAACCAGTGAAAGCAAAGATACATCAGAATGGAAATGGGGCGATGAAGAATGACCTTTGCAGAGGTTTTATTATGGGGTACGAAGATCGGCACTGTTGCCCTGCCAGATGACAGCAATATTGCGACATTCCGCTATGACAGGGATTTTCTCAGCATTGGGATAGAACTGTCCCCCATCACTATGCCCCTGAGTACAAGACAATACTCTTTTGCCGGACTGCCTTATGAGACTTTTCACGGATTGCCGGGGCTTCTTGCTGATTCCCTGCCGGACAGGTTCGGAAATACGGTCATAGACCAGTGGCTCGCCCGTCAGGGTCGTGAGCCTTCATCATTCAATGCCGTTGAAAGGCTTTGCTATACAGGTAAAAGAGGTATGGGTGCTTTGGAGTTCCAACCGGTTCTCGGTCCCGGCTATGATAAGAATGAACAAATCAAAGTCAATGAGCTTGTGCAGCTTGCCTCGGATATCCTGAACAGGCGGACGGATATGCACATCACCGCAGACGACACCGCCATGCAGCAGATATTGCAGATAGGAACCTCTGCCGGCGGTGCAAGGGCAAAGGCTATTATCACATGGAATCCAGAAACAAACGACATCCGATCCGGACAGATCGAAGCCGGACAGGGCTATGAATACTGGCTGATAAAGTTTGACGGCGTATCAAAAAACGGCGACCATGATCTGAAAGACCCGCCTGTCTATACACGCATTGAATACGCCTATTACCTTATGGCATTGGCTTGCGGTATCAAAATGAACGAGTGCCGGCTTTTTGAAGAAAACGGGCTTTACCACTTCATGGCAAAGCGCTTTGACCGTGAGGACGGTACAGGCAGAAAGCTCCATATGCAGACGCTGGGCGCAATAGCCCACTACGACTACAACGAACCTGCGGCATACAGCTATGAGATGGCTGCGTCTGTCCTGCACAGGATGAAACTGCCGCAGTCTGACATGGAGCAGCTCTGTCTGAGAATGATCTTCAATGTCCTGACAAAAAACAACGACGACCATGTAAAAAATATTTCGTTCCTGATGGACAGAAAAGGCACATGGTCTCTCTCTCCCACTTACGATTTTACACTCTCCTATAAACCCGATAACAGATGGCTCAGAGCTCACCAGATGAGTGTCAACGGCAAGCGGACGGACATCACCGAAGACGATATTTTTGCTTGTGCTTCCGTTATGGATATCACAAGATCAAAATGCAAATCAATGATCGAAAGGGTAAGATCAGCCGTGTCTGAATTTACGAAATTCGCAGAGCAGGCACAGCTTTCTGATACAGCTGTTGCAAATGTGCAAAAGCTGATTTCCATATAATTCTTGGTAACATAGTCCCCCGCCTTAAAAAATAGACGAGGGACTTCTTGATTTCAGAATCAGCGTGAATAATAATCATATATAACAACAGTGTTTAATTTTCACCATAGACAGTAGTATTTTCTGACACCTCACACAATTTTTATTCCAAATTTTCGGTATATTCGGTATATACATACCTTTTTATTATATCATATAATTTCAATATTGTCAAATATGCTGTCTACCTCCCCCCTCTTTTTTTTGCCCTGTTTTTGAGGGAAACTACACAGCCAAAAAATTGATTTTTTGGCCTATATAACACTAAAAACAACCCGAAAAGCCAGTAAACATCGGACATACAGCCATTTTCAAAAAAAAGGGGGGAGTAGACAGCTAAAAGGGGGGGAGTGAACAGCTAAAAGGGGGGGAGTAAACAGCTAAAAGGGGGGGAGTGAACAGCAAGCAACTCTCAAAACCCGCATAAACAGTGGACTTTTTGACCGAATTTTTTCCTAATAGTATTAATAGTATTAAAAGTATTAATACGCGCGCGCGAGGACGTTTGCTTTCGCGTCCTCGCGTGCTATAATAAAATCAGAGGAAAAAATATCCAAACCGGCAAAAATCAAAAAGAGTCTGATATTCACCAACGTAAAATAAAAAGAATCACCGCCAACTTATTACCTCAGATATAGTTTACCCCGACCACAAGAAAATAAAATCCTTAAAAAAGAAAAAGCCGTTTCAAACTACCAGCTCTTTCTTCTTTTCAGGTAAATTCAGATACAATACAGTAAAAAACATGATATGGCCATAAGATGCCATAGAAAGCCCCGTATGCACTTTTTATTTTACGAAGGTAATTATACAATTATGACACAAAAACGCAATACAGGGCATTTATGGCGTTTTTAGAGACACTGTGGCACGATGCACAGAGAAAGGATAACAAAATGCAGTATGAAACAGCAAACGAAGAAATAAAAAAGCATCTGCCGGACTATGCACAAGCGTGTCTGGCAAAATCAAAAAGTAAAAACCAATACAATTGTCCCTTTTGCGGAAGCGGAACAGGACCTAAGGGTACCGGCGCTTTTACTATTTATCCTGAGGATAACAGATATAAGTGCTTTGCTTGCGGTGTGTCAGGGGATATTTTTGATCTTGCCATGCAGATAGAAGGCGCTGACAGCATTGGTAAAGCTTTTCGTATCCTTTCCGAGAGGTACGGAATAAGGGCAGACAGAAAAAACTATACCGTCAGAAAATCTTCGACTGCGGCAGATTATACACGGCTTTATGAAAAAGCACACGGGAATATTGACAATACGGACTATCACAGAGGATTGAGCCGTGAAACTCTTGACCGCTTTATGGTGGGATTCATTCCGGACTGGCAGCCGCCGGGAAATCCGGACGCTCCGAAAACACCCCGGCTCATAATTCCCAGAAGTACAACAAGCTATCTCGCAAGGGATACAAGGAGAGATGTGCCGGAATATCAGAAGCCCTACACAAAGCAAAACAGTCCCGGGAAAATGAGCCTGTTCAATATGAGAGCTCTCAGTCAGTCTGAAAAGCCCGTTTATGTGGTCGAGGGTGAATTTGACGCAATGAGTATATGCGATGTGGGCGGCGAAGCGGTGGCAACCTGCAGCACAGCAAATGTCAATTCCTTTTTGCAGGCTGTAAGGAAAATGAAGGAGGAGAAAAAAACTCTTCCGCCGCTTATTATCTCCTTTGACGAGGATGATGCCGGCAGAAATGCTTCTGAAAAGCTCTCAGAGGCTCTGCAAGGCGAGAAAGTGCCTTATGGAATATACATACCCCATAAAGGCTATAAAGACGCTAACGAGGCGCTGAGAGGCAATAGAGACGATTTCAGAAAAAAAGTCCTCTATGGTATTGATCACATAGACGAACTGACAGGAGAACAGCAGAAAAAAGAACGTAACGAATACATACAGAAAAACTCCGTAATGGCACATCTGAGTGATTTTATTGACGGCGTTTGTGAAAGTGTCAGCACGGAAACGATAACAACAGGTTTTTCGTCTCTCGACTTGGTGCTAGACGGCGGATTTTATGAGGGACTTTACGGTATCGGTGCGGTATCATCTCTCGGCAAAACGACATTTGCTTTGCAGATTGCCGATCAGATCGCAGAAAAAGGAAATGATGTTCTAATTTTCTCGTTGGAGATGTCCCGCAGTGAGCTTATCGCCAAAAGCCTCAGCCGCAGGACTGCCGGTCTGATACTGAAAAACGGCGGTGATATGAAAAATGCAAAAACTGCAAGGGGTATTATGACCGGAAAAAAATATGCGGGATACAGTCAGACAGAAAAGCAGCTTATAAACTCGGCTGTCAGAGAATATGCAAAGATTGCCGATAAAATATTTATTGTGGAGGCTATGGGTGAGGTTGGCGCTGATGAGGTCCGGCAACAGGTCACGGAGCATATCAGCTGCACAGGAAGGAAGCCTGTTGTAATTATTGACTATCTCCAGATACTTGCACCCCATAACGAGCGCAGCACTGACAAGCAGAATACGGATTATTCTGTTTTGCAGCTCAAGCGTATGAGCCGGGATTTTAAGATACCCGTTATCGTTATAAGCTCATTCAACCGTGAAAATTACAGCAGTAAGGTATCTATGCAGGCATTCAAAGAAAGCGGTGCTATTGAATATTCGACAGATGTACTTATCGGTTTACAGCTGAAAGGCACAGGAGAAAAAAACTTTGATATTGATGATGCAAAGGCAAAGAATCCCCGGGAAATCGAAGCTGTGATTCTGAAAAACCGCAACGGTGCGGCAGGGAAAAAGATATCCTACAGGTATTACACCATGTTCAATTATTTTCAGGAGATATGAGTATACAAGCGGGTTTATATATGTGTATGCACATAGCGTATACATACAACACATACACATAGCATATACACACAGCACATACACATAGCATATACACATAGCATATACACATAGCATATACACATAGCGTATACACACAACATATACACATAAAGTATACGTATAAATCATATTTGGAAAAATGTGTGTTCAGACAAAAATATATTCAGGAAAAATGTGTATATTGATATTGAATATATAAGGAAAAATGTGTTATAATACTGATGCAACATATTGAATTTTGTGCGGAGGGATGGCTTGTGGAGCATCTGAAGCGAAAGGCGGATATATTTCTTGAAAACTGGAAGTCTGATCCTGAAAGAATGCCTCTTATTATCAAGGGTGCCCGTCAGGTAGGCAAAACCGAAAGCATCAGACAGTTTGCAAAGAAAAACTACAGCTCTGTGATAGAGATAAATTTTGCTCTGCAAAGGCAGTACAAGGATATATTCAATGACGGCTTTGATGTGGATAATATAATAAAAAATATCACACTGCATGATCCTTCTTTGAAGGTCATTCCGGACGATACACTCATATTCTTTGATGAGATGCAGGACTGCGTGAGCTGTGCAACAAGCCTTAAATCCTTTAATCAGGACAGGCGTTATGATGTGATATGCTCCGGCTCTCTTATGGGTATCAATTACGGAGAAATTGAATCCAACAGCGTCGGCAACAAAGAGGACTATGAAATGTTCTCTATGGATTTTGAGGAATTTCTCTGGGCTAAGGGCTACACGCCGGAACAGATAGAGGGTTATTTCCGGCACCTTCTGAAAACCGAGCCTCTTTCTGATACAGAGTATAATGTCATGCTGTCAAATTTCCGGGAGTATATCGTGATCGGAGGTATGCCGGCTATTATAAGCAGGTTTGTTACAAGCGGCAATTATAGCGGTACCCTGAAAATGCAGAGGCAGATACTCAAAGACTACGAGGAAGATATTACAAAATATGCACAGGGACTTGATAAAGGAAGGATATTGAATATCTATCGGATGATACCCGTATTTCTCGGAAAGGAAAATAAGAAATTCCGGATATCCAAGGTTTCCAAGGGGGCAAGAAACCGGGATTATATCGGCACTGTAGACTGGCTGAATGATGCAGGTATAATAAATATCTGTTACTGCATGGAGGTGCCTGAGCTTCCTCTCAGGGGCAATTATGACCCGTCATATTACAAGCTGTATTTCCGGGATACAGGTCTGCTTGTGGGCTCGCTGGAGGACGAAGTGCAGAAGGATCTGAGAGACAATAAAAATTTCAATACCTACAAGGGCGCACTTTATGAAAACATTGTTGCTGATATGCTGGTAAAGCAGGGTTATCAGCTCTATTTTTACAAAAACGATAAGGGAACTATAGAGATGGATTTCTTTTTAAGGGATGCGGATTCTCTGATACCTGTTGAAGTCAAGGCAAATGACAGTGCAACAGCTTCCCTCAACAAGCTTATCAGCGACGAAAAATTTTCCGATATCCGTTACGGAATAAAGCTTGCCAATAAAAATATAGGATTTAATGGAAAATTCTATACAATTCCTTATTTTCTGACATTCATGCTGAAAAGATTTTTAAGTAAAAAGCCTGATATATAGAGATCTTTGCTATGTGTATACACACAGCATATACACATAACATATACACATAACATATACACATAAACCGGCAAAATAAAAAAATAATAATCGAGCGGAAATCATTGATATATTTTGCCGATTGTGGTATAATAATTTCCGGGATAATTGATGAACGGAGGTTATTCGATGGACTACATCAGCGTACCACAGGCGGCGGAAAAATGGGGAGTATCTGAGAGAAGCATCCGGAATTACTGCCAGCAGGGGCGGATCATCGGTGCAGTTCTGAACGGTCATTCGTGGCTTATTCCCGAAATTGCCGTGAAACCCGACAGGAAAAAGAGACAAGGCAAAGTGCCGGACGATCTTCTTTCAAGGCTCAGAATTGAAAAGGAAGCCGGAATGACCGGCGGTATATATCACAAAATACAGATCGAGCTGACTTACAATTCAAATCATATTGAGGGAAGCCGGCTGACGAAGGACCAGACACGATATATTTTTGAAACAAATACAATAGGCATTTCTGACAGTTCCGTAAATGTAGATGATATCATTGAAACCGCCAATCATTTCCGTTGCATTGATCTTGTAATAGATCAGGCTAAATATATGCTGACGGAGAGCTTTATAAAACAGTTGCATCTGATACTGAAAACCGGCACATCAGACAGCCGTAAGGCATGGTTTGCCGTAGGAGATTACAAGAGGTTTGAAAATGAGGTTGGAGGTATTCAGACAGCCAAGCCGGAGGAAGTACCGCAGAAAATGAAAGATCTGCTGAAAGCCTATAATCAGTCAAAGAAAAAAAGTATTGACGAGCTTTTACAGTTTCATTATGATTTTGAGCGGATACATCCCTTTCAGGACGGCAACGGCAGAGTAGGCAGACTTATCCTTTTCAAGGAATGTCTGAGAAATGGTATTATACCATTTATTATCGAGGATGATATAAAGAATTTCTATTATCGAGGCTTGCAGGAATGGAAAAACGAAAAGGGTTATCTGCGTGATACCTGCCTGACAGCTCAGGACAGGTTTAAAGAATATATGAATGATTTCAGTATAAAATACAGTGATTAAGCCGGTTTTAATATGTGTATGCATATAACACATACACACAACATATACACATAACATATGCACATATCTTATATGTATAAAAGGGGAGAAATTAAGTATGAAGGTAATAGCAGTAAATAACCAGAAGGGCGGCACAGGCAAGACTACAACGGCGGCGGCTCTGGGCTTTGCATTGTATCACCGAGACTTCAATGTGCTTCTGATAGATCTTGACGCACAGGGAAATTTATCTTATACGGTGAATGCGGAGGGCGGCAGATACGGCATTTTCGGAGCTATGGAAAGACCGGAGACAACACAGCAGGAAATACAGCCGGTATGCTCTGATGAAAAAGGCGGCAGGATAGATATTATTCCCAGCACGGAACGTCTTGCCGTTGCAGAAAAAGTATTCACGGAGATCGGAAAAGAATATAAACTGAAAGAAGCTTTACAGAATATAGACGGCTCTGCTTACGACTATGTGATAATAGATACACCGCCGGCTCTCAGTATTTTATCCATCAATGCACTTGCGGCGGCTGATACTGTTATAATTCCTGCTCAGGCTGATATATATTCTTTGCAGGGCATCACACAGATAAGCAGTACTATTTCTACAGTCCGCAAATACTGCAACAGTAATCTGACTATTGAAGGTATTGTGCTGACGCGCTATAACAGCCGTACTACTATCAGCAAGGATTTAGCTGCCGCACTGGCACAGACGGCAGAAAAGCTCAGCACAAAGGTATATGACACCCGTATAAGGGAATGTACAGCCATCAAAGAGGCTCAGGCACTGCGGAAGGATATATTTGTCTATGCTCCTAAAAGTAACGCCGCAGAGGATTATAACAGTCTTACAAATGAGATAGTCGGAGGATAACATAATGAAAAAAGATTTTACCAATGCCGCAGAAGAACTGATCACAGGCATATCGTCAGCAGGGGAAACTGTCTCCAAAAAAGAAGAAGCAGCTGAAGGCGGATATCTCCGTTATGTCGAGCCCAGAAGCGAAAGGATGAATCTGCTTCTTTCAAAAAGCCTTGTCAAAAAACTTGAAGCAGAAGCAAAAAAGCGCAAAATGTCAAAGAACGGTCTTGTCAATGAGATACTGGAAAATTATTTTAAAAACAAGTAAAAACGGTTTACAGAGCAGTTTTTAATATGTGTATGCACACAACACATACATATAACTCATACACACAACATATACACACAATATATACACATATTTTATACACATAAAAGAGGTGAAATGCTTGATAATTGAAAAAGCCATTATGACCCGGGAGGAAAGAAGAGAATTTGAAAGTATCATTGAGAAGTATCAGACAGTCAGCAGTGAAGAGGCAACGGATCCCGAATATTTTCAGAAGCTTATCGAACGTCATGAAGAAATAATAAGACAGAGAAACATAAGATATATTATTTCCTTTTCCGGAAAAAAAGAAGAAGTCCTGAAGGATGTCAAGGAAATTCTTGATGCAGTGGAAAAGAAAGATTTTGAAAAATCTCAGGACATGAGAAGAGAAGTATTTTTAGAAAACGATAAGGATATAAAGGATGATGTAGAAAAATTACTGAAAAAAAATTTCAGTAATTGTCTGATGTTTCTTAACAGAATAACACATGTACAGGCTGCTGCCATAGAATATGAATCCTATGAGTCTTTTGTATCAGGATTCCGTGGGTATGACCTGATAGTAAAACCCAAAAGAGTTATGTCTGAATCTGACGGTAAATTGTTTGACCGTTATATAGATATGCTGATAAAAAGGGCTTCTGAATTCTACAGAATCCCGAAGAATTTTCCTTTATCCGGGTTATATATTTCTTTGTCGGCAGGTCATACCGGCAGTATTATTTTACAGAACAAGGCAATCAATGCGTTTTCACACATATCTGATAAAAGCTTTCATAGAACTGATGCTTTTTCAGAAAAGGCATTAGCTGTTCAGGAAGATGTGGAAATAACCATTGACGATATAGGGGACAGCAAATTCAGTGTATCAACTCAGAAAGTCAAGGATCTTATGCTGGAACATTTGGCGGATCAGCTTCCGAGAGGGATCAATGTATCATCAGACAGTATTGCGGCAAAACGTGAAGTTACTCTGACTGTAAAAGAAGTATCAGAAAGATTTCACACCGGTATGAAAGAAGCAAGACAAATGCTCAATGAAGCTGTCACGACCCTTTATAATGCCAGCGTCAGATGGAAGGAACTATCATATTATACCGAAGAGGGAAAAAGACGCAGGGAACCGGATGTTATGGAATATGAACACAGGTATCTTTCCGGGATCGGAAAAACCTCAGACGAAACGCCTGTGGTAAGAGGAAAGGCAAAAGTTGTATTTGATTATGATTTTGCTGCTTTGCTGAGCAGAAGCGGTTATGTGATGTTCTACCATCCCAATTTGTATCAGATCAATTCCAATATCAACCGTCACAGTTATTATTTGGGGCGTAAGATGTGTGAGCATTACAATGGCATAGTAAGAGATTATGAAGCAGAAGAAAATATAGACGGGGAGCATGTGATCACCAAGAATGCAAACCGGCTGTCTGTAAAAAATCTTATAAAGGTCTGTCCTGATCTTCCGGGGTATGATGAAGTAATGGAAAGTGACAGAGCCGTCCGGCGTCGCATTATGGATCCGTTTGAAAAGGATATGTATGCGCTTGTTGAGAAGTACGGTATATTAAAAACATGGCGGTACTGCAACAAAAAGGGGGAACCTCTTTCTGATGATCAGTGGAAGGATTTTAATTATCAGGAATGGATAGAGCTGTATGTGGAATTTGAGATCGCTGACTATCCGGATCAGACAAAGCGGCTTGAACGCAAAGCAAAAAGGATCGAAAGTAAAGAAAGCAAGTAACACTCAGAATCCGCTTTATATAGCGGATTTCAATATGTGTATACACATAACGCATACACACAACATATACACATATATTATACACATAAAAGCAGCAGCCTTCTGTCATCAAAAGACAAAGGGCTGCTGCAATTTAAGGCAACACCGCATAATTGCGAAGTCATTGAAAATATGATATAATAAAAACATGAACAGACAGATGACGCTGGCAGAAATGAATGATGAGTTTGGTGCAGCCAGAACCAACAAAAAAGAATTTCTGAATAAAATGGATAGCGTTATTCCGTGGGAAACATTCGTAAAAGAAATAGAGCCGTACTATTACAAAGGAGAGCGCGGCAATAAACCGTACCCACTTGAATTGATGCTGAGAATATATATGCTACAGAATCTATACGATCTTGCAGATATGAAAGTAATGTATGAGATTCTTGATAGTCGTGCGTTTACTGAGTTTTGCTGTATCAATTCTCCCGATGAAGTACCCGACGGAGATACAATCGGACGTTTCAGAAATCTGTTGAACAAATACGGATTACAGCAAGCGATCTTTGAAACAGTAGTCGAGCTGCTGTTGCAACGCGGTCTGATTCTTAAAAAAGGTACCATTGTTGATTCGACATTTATTGAAGCACCCTCATCCACCAAGAACAAGGAAAAGAAAAGGGATCCGGAAGCACACTCTGCTAAAAAGGGCAATACATGGCACTTTGGCTACAAAATGCACATAGGAGTTGACCGTGACAGCGGGCTGGTTCATCATGTAAAAACGACATCAGCAAACGAACATGATGTCACAGCAACAAGTGAATTGATGCACGGTGAAGAAGAAACTTTGAATGGTGACAGTGGCTACATTGGTGCAGATAAACGCCCCGAAGCAATCAGGAAGAACAAGCAAGGCAAGAAAATCAAATATATTATCAACAGAAAGCAATCATCTATCAATAAGCTCTCTAAGACAATACCGCACAAAGATAGTGCCGCAGATGCGCCGCCAATTTTTTCGTCAGATTGTGCAAAACGAGCGTAGTTAACCTGACGGTTATAAAGCGAGTTTTGTGCAGAATGACGGAAAAAGAGCAAGCAGATGTGGTGCTAAGCCTTCAGGCGGTCTTTGTGCGGTGTTGCCCTAAAAGCGGACAATACGCAGCAAAAAAGAGAGAGCATGAAAAATCATCTGTTCGCTGCAAAGTTGAACATGTTTTTGCAGTTGTAAAAAGACTTTTCGGTTATCGTAAAACACGATACCGAGGACT
>Ga0326511_10000092_pt1 | contig 66193 bp, 52 predicted proteins | sample 0_2496_0518_D_FD_203701 | JGI IMG/M metagenome (GOLD analysis project Ga0326511, IMG submission 203701) | Bovine rumen microbial communities from UC Davis, California, United States - 0_2496_0518 | ecosystem: Host-associated > Mammals > Digestive system > Stomach > Rumen | place: USA...
CCCAATCTCCAACCAGTCATAGCGAACGCCTTTGAAAAGCCGTTGACAAGAATGGTTCTTTCCCTCATGCCGTCGATTTCAGCAATGGAACAGTGCTTTTTCCCATATGTCATTTCAGAATAGATTTCATCAGAAAGCACCATAATATCAGTCCCACGGAGAACTTCTGCAATGGCTTCCAAATCCTCACGGGTCATAATCCCACCAGTGGGGTTATTGGGATAAGGGAGAACAAGCATTTTTGTTTTGTCGGTGATTTTCTCACGGAGTTCCTGAGCGGTTAATTTGAAATGATTCTCGGCTTTCGTGGGGATTGGCACAGCAATTCCGCTCGCCATTTCGACAATGGGCGCATAGCATACAAACGCAGGTTCTACCACAAGCACTTCATCTTCTGGATTCACTACGGCACGGATGGCAATGTCAATGGCTTCTGAACCGCCGACCGTGACTACAATTTCATGTTCAGGGTCATACTGTGTATGAATGGTTTTATTGAGGTATTTAGCGATAGATTTTCTTAATTGCATCATACCAGAATTCGCAGTATAGACAATCTTTTTTCGTTCCAGCACGTCAATTGCTTCTCTGCGGATACTCCACGGAGTAGAGAAATCTGGTTCACCAACTCCCAGACTAATCACCCCTTCCATGGTTGCAGCCAAATCAAAGAAACGACGAATTCCGGAGGGTTTCAGATTCTGGACACGTTGAGAAAGAATAGATTCATAATTCATTACCAGACCATGCTCCTTTCATCTTTTTCTTCTCCCTCAATGAGAATATTTTTATCCTTGTAACGCTTCAATACAAAAGATGTTGCAGTTGCTAAAACGCCATCCATCGCAGAAAGTCTCTGTGAAACGAACATCGCAACCTCTTTTAAGCTTTTCCCCTTGACAGTCAAGGCAAGGTCATATTTTCCCGACATGAGAGAAACGCTTTCTACCTCGTCATAGAGCATGATTGTTTTCGCCACGTCATCAAAACCGGTATCATGTTTCGGAGTCACACGCAGTTCAATGAGTGCTTCTACTTCTCCAGTATCTTCAATCAGTTCTTCATTGATGATAGTGGTATAACCGCAGATAATGCCCTTCGCTTCAAGGTCAGCAATTTCCTTTGCAACGGCTTCTTTCGTCGTGCCGAGCATATCCGCCAATTGTTCATTAGAAAGACGAGCATTCTGTTTGAGTAAATTCAATAAATCAGTCATGATTTTTTCTCCTCCTTAGAAATCATCAAAGTTCCATAAAATGTGGTTCATGTCGCAGAAAGTAACAGCCTTTGGAAAATCCGCACTGTTTCGCAAGCTGTACCCCTTGCATAATCCCACCGCCGACATCTTCGGGCTTATGAGCATCTGAGCCAAACGACAGAATTTCACCGCCCAAATCATGATACAATTGTAACAGGTTTTCATCTGGAAAGGGTTTCCCATAGCTTTGCCGATAACCGGAAGTATTCAATTCAATGCCTTTCCCGTTGGCAATTACCGCCTTGAAAATTTCAGCAATGCAATCCATATATTTTGTCATATCTACCGGAATTCCTGCATCTCCCTCAATATAGCGTAAAGGATAAGTAATATGACCTAATACGTCAAAATATCCCCACTTGGCAATTTTGAGCAGTTCCGAAAAATAAGTTTCTAGTAAATCATCAATGTTTTCTTTGGTGTAGTCGAGAAAATAGAAATCAAGTTTATCAGGAAGTTCATGCAAAGATGCAATCACGAAATCAAGCCGGACATCCTTATAAAGGCTTTCCGCTAATGGGAAATCTGCATCCGGTTCGCCGAGTTCAATCCCACTGACGAAAATCATATTTTCATTTGTCATGTGTTTCATGACTTGATTTTGAGTCATGGCACGTTCCCAACGTTCGGCATAATTGAAGAAATCCTCTTCATTTCGTGGATATGCGCCATAGAAACACTGTGTATAATATCGGCATAGTTCAATATGGTCAGTCACGGCATAAACAGAAATCTCTTGATTTCGGGCAGACTGTAACATTTCCTTGATAGGTGCATCGCTGTCGGGCGAAATGTCGGTATGTGTGTGGCAATCCATTGGAATCAATGAAAATCCCTCCTTACAATAGTAGCCATCTCTATTATAACATATTTGAAAAAATTTTTCCATAGGTTTGGCAAAATTTTTTTGAATTTTCACATAATTTTCGTTTTTGCATAGAATGATATTGAATACTTTCCAAAATTAGGAGGTTGATGAGCATGAATGCGCTGTCAATCGTTGGCGGAGTGGTAGTGTTATTTTTAGCGGGAGTGATTCTGATACTATTGCTCTCTATCCCAGACAGAGAACAACAAGAAACGCTTGTTCCCTTTGCGGTATTGCCTGTACCCAATGCCACCCCTGAAACACAAGCATTTTTAAGGCATTTGGCTTCCCAGCTTGCATGGATGGATGCAGAAGTATTGCGTTGTGTGATTCTGGTCTATCCACCAGAAAATAAACCCATACAGGAACTTTGTCAAGAAATGGCGAGGGAATATTCCCTCTATTCCGTGCGGTCACTTTCAGAGGTTCATCAGCTTCTTGATGAAAGAACGATGCAAACTCTGGAAATTCTTTGAAAAGTGTTGCAATTTCTAGAAAAATGCGGTATAATAAATAGGGTATCATGGTCTATGGAGGTGTATCATGCCAGATTTATTGAAAATAGAGGGAACAGTTGAAAAAATCATGTTCCGTAACCCTGAAAATGGATATGTTGTATTAGAATTATATACAGAAGATGCCCCTGTCACTGTGACGGGGGAACTTGGCGACGTGGAAGAGGGAGAAATTCTCACCCTCACTGGAAAAATCACGGAACATCCACATTATGGCGAACAATTCGAAGCGGAAAACTGCGAACGAAAATTACCCGATACAACGGAAAATATTCGTCGTTACCTTGCTTCAGGTGTCATGAAAGGAATCGGCAAAGCCCTTGCCAATAAAATTGTGGATACCTTTGGAACAAAAACATTTGATGTCATGGAACATGAACCCATGAGATTGATGGAAGTCAAAGGCATGACAAGGGCAAAATGTGAAGAAATCGCCAAAGAAGCCGGACATATTTTTTCTTTGCGTAGTATGATAGCATATTTTGAGGGTTATGGAGTCAAGTCACGTTATGCCATGCGAGTATATCGGGTATTAGGGGAAAATGCCCGTGAACAGGTGGAACAGAACCCCTATTTACTTTGTGGGGAAGAAATTGGAATGTCATTCCAGAAAGCAGATGCCTTTGCACATTTATTGGGAATTGAAGATTCTGCAATCTGTCGCATCAGTGCTGGCATTCAATATATCTTGGTACACAACCAAATGTCGAATGGTCATACCTGTTTACCGTTGGAACGATTGGAAAAAAGCACCATCCAATTTCTGAAAATCAATGAAACTGCTTTTTATGAAGCCTATAATGCAGAAATCAAAGAAGGAAACTTGGTAGAATATTGTAAAGGGGACAGGGCGTTTATTTACCCACGGAATTATTATGAAGCTGAGCAATATATTGCGGAAAAGATTCTTTTCATGCACCAGCATTTACAAACAGAATCTACCGATTTAGAAAATTTAATCGAACAATCCAGCAAAGAGAAAAATATCACTTATGCCAATTTACAAAAAAAAGCAATCTATTCAGCGTTATCGGAAGGGATGCTGATTTTGACAGGGGGCCCCGGAACAGGGAAAACTACTACATTGAATGCTATCATTGATTGTTTCATCAAGCAACATTTTCATGTCATGATAGCTGCTCCTACAGGACGTGCTGCAAAGCGCATATCCGATTTGACAGGCTATGAAGCTAAAACCATTCACCGCCTGTTAGAGTGCAAAATGTCCCCCACAGGTCAGGCGACATTCAACAAAAATGAAAGCAACCCCTTAACTTGTGACGTGTTAATTGTAGATGAAATGTCAATGGTAGATGTCATGTTATTTTCCAACCTTCTGAAAGCCTTGAAAATGGGCTGTAAGATGATTTTAGTGGGGGACAGTGACCAATTACCATCCGTAGGGGCAGGGAATTTATTAGCCCATCTGATTAAAAGCGGATGCATACCAGTTGTGACATTGACTGAAATTTTCCGACAGGCACAGCAAAGCTGTATTATCATGAATGCACATAGAATCGTCAATGGATACCTCCCCGATATTACACGGAAAGACAGTGATTTCTTTTTCTTCCATCGGACAGACTATGCACAGACTACGGAATTATTGCTTGACCTCGTATGCAGGCGACTCCCAAAAGCCTATCACTATTCCCCTACCAAAGATATTCAAGTGCTTTCGCCTTCCAGAGTGGGGGCTGTGGGTGTAGTCGAACTGAACAAAGCATTGCAAGCACGTTTGAATCCGCAGACCGCAGGAAAAGCACAAGTCAAATCAGTAGAGTATACATTCCGTGAGGGTGATAAAATCATGCAGACACGGAATAATTATGATATTACATGGTCAAAAGATGAGGAAAATGGAGAAGGCATTTTCAATGGTGACATTGGTCAGATTTTAGCAATCCATAAGAAGCAAGATGAAATTATCATTGATTTTGAGGGTAAAATTGCCGTTTATACAATTTCTATGTTGGAACAGCTTTCACTTGCCTATGCCATCACCATTCACAAAAGTCAGGGCAGTGAATTCGAAGCGGTTGTGATGCCGTTAATCGGCAAGTATGAGAAACTAAGCTACCGGAATTTACTATATACAGCCGTCACTCGTGCAAAAAAGCTATTGATTATCATAGGCACTCCCCAGAAAATACAAGAAATGACGGAAAATTACCGCAAAATCAACCGTTATTCTTGTCTGTTGGATATGTTACGGAAAAGCACAGGGGAAAACAAGTGAATTGGAAAAAACATATCCTGAATATTCTATTTCCGAATCGCTGTCCGGTTTGTAATGCGGTACTATTACCGGATGAGTTATTATGCGAAGAATGCGCAGAGAAAATTTTGCTGGATTTTGAAAGTTTCTGCCATGTTTGCGGAAAAATCCGCTGTATCTGCAAGGAAAGAAAACTTTTCTACGATAAAGCTGTGATATGTTCCGCCTATACAGAAGAAGCCATTCCGGCAATTATTCACTTGAAAGAATCCAACAATACTAATTTTGCTGTGTTCAGTGGTCAGATAATGGCAGAACGTATCCGGAATAGTTTTACATATGATGGAAAATATGACTGTATTATGCCCGTTCCTATGCATCCATCCAAACAGCGGAAAAGAGGTTATAATCAATCTGCATTGATTGCCAAAGAAATGGCGAAGGTGCTGGAAATTCCTTATCGTGAGGATGTGCTTTATAAAAACCTCTCACGCTATGCACAGCACCAATTGAATGCAGAAGAACGACAATTGAATGTATTCAGTTTTGGGATTCATGATATTTCGGTCAAAGGTCTGAATATTTTGTTGTGTGATGATGTTTTAACGACAGGAAGCACATTAAACCGGTGTGCGGAGTTGCTCAAATCCAAAGGGGCTGTATCTGTTACTGTCGCCTCTGCAACCACAACACCCCCAAAAAACTGGAAGAAAATCACAGCGTAAAATCAAGGAGGAATCAGCAACATGAGTACACCAGATATTGGAATTGATTTAGGTACAACAAATATTGTCATGACCTACGGAAAAAAGGGAGTTGTATTATCTGAACCCTCTGTTATTGCCTACAACAAAAGCACGCAAAGAATTTTGGCAGTGGGAAAGGAAGCTTATCAGATGATAGGCAAGACCCCAGCATACATAGAAGTCGTACACCCTCTTGCAAATGGTGTGATTTCAGATGATTTATTAGCTCAATGTATGATTCGTGAATTTTTGCAGAAAGTTTGCGGTCATCAGTTAGTGAAACCCAGAATTATCATTTGTGTACCTTCATTTATCACAGAATTGGAAAAAAGGGCGGTTGGCGACTGTATTATTTCGTCAGGCTGTCGGAAAGCGTATTTGATTGACGAACCAATCGCCGCTATGCTGGGTGCAGGTATCAATATTGGAAAAGCCAAAGGGCATATGGTTGTTGATATTGGCGGAGGTACAACAGATGTAGCTATCATTTCCATGAACGGAATTGTTACCTCTCATTCCATCAAAAGCGCAGGTACACAAATTGACCACGCCATCCAAAAATATATGCTGCGCCGTTATAAATTACTCATTGGCGAACAAACCGCCGAACAAGTCAAAATGAAGCTGACCAACCTCTATGACCCAAGAGAAGATATTACCGCTACAGTCAAGGGACGCAGTGTCATGCGAGGGCTGCCGGATGCTGTCGAACTCAATGAAATGGAATTATTTGATGCAGTGGAAGACGAAATTTTTGCAATCATTGAGGGAATTAAGAAAGTATTGGAAGAAACTCCCCCTGAATTAGTCGGTGATATTTACGAAAACGGCATTTTATTGACCGGAGGAGGTGCATTATTAGGTGGTCTGCGTGAATTGATACATAGAACTTTGAATGTTAATTGTGTCATGGCGAAAGATGCTATTCATTGTGTTGCAAAAGGTACAGGAATTGCATTCCAGAAAATCAATAATCTTCTTGATGGATTTGAGGGTGTGACAGTCTACAAATATCAATGAAGAAAGTCGGAATCATTTCAATATTTGTCATTTATGCAATTATCATTATCAGCTATAGCATATATCAGTACCACCATTACCGCAAATCCTTTGATGAAATTGTCCCATATTCCCACACAATGGAAACGCAACCAACTGAAACAGCTGAACCCACTACCACAACAAATACTCATACAGAAACCATTCCCACAAATTCAGCCACACTTCCAACGGAAACAACTACTATTTTATCCTCTGAAACCCTTCCCACCACTTCTACCACAAATTCTAAAAATTCCCGCAGTACTAAGACCATTTCCACCACTGCAATCATTGACCCGACAGAACCCAAACAAGAAGAAATTCCCGAAATCCCACAAGAAACAGAACGGATTGTGGAATATCCACTCAATCTCAATACAGCCACTTTGGAAGAGCTTTGTACTTTGCCCGAAATTGGCGAAACCATAGCACAAGCAATTCTGAATTATCGGGAACAGATAGGCGGTTTCATCAATCGTGAACAACTTTTAGAAGTTTCTGGAATCGGCGAACATCGTTATTCCGTTATTGCACCGTTACTCATGATTGAAAATGAACAGCCATTACCTGTGCAATCACCTGCCCCCGAACCAGAACCACAGCCAGACCCTGAACCTGTCCCCGTGGAGGAAGCACCTCAGCCCATTCCTGAACCCCCTCCCACTGAAACGCCTGAAAATCTATATATCAATTTGAATACTACCACCAAAGAACAATTGATGCGATTGCCAAATTGTACAGAACAAATTGCAGACAAAATTCTTGTATTGCGTGACGTTCATATTCATACGTTTTCCAATCCGCTGGAAATTCTCTATATCAATGAAAAGTGGGTAAATAGTGACGATTCGATAAATGGTGATGATTGGAAAAATGTCAAAATTTCAGAAGAATTATATTTCTCTTGGGAAAAATATCTTTTTGTGGATGATGAAGGCGGAAAGCAGTTATATCTATATACCAGAGCAGAGCCGGAATGAGTGCATTCCGGTTTTTGATTTCTGATTAAATCTACCAATTAAATATGTAAAATAGGATTGACTTTATTTTGATTTCATGATATAATAAGTCTAGAAAGGAGTGAAAATCATGACATTACAACAGCTACATTATGCGATTGTCATTTCTGAAAGCGGTTCTATGAATAAAGCTGCTGAAATCCTTTACATTGCACAGCCTTCCTTAACTAGTGCAATCAAGGAGCTGGAAAAAGAAACTTCCATTACGATTTTTAACCGCAGTGGAAAAGGGGTGACACTCACTGCGGATGGTGTAGAATTTATTTCCTATGCTCGTCAAGTTTATCAGCAATATGAAATTTTACAGGAGCGATACACCCATAACATCAAGAAAAAATTCGGAGTATCTGCACAGCATTATTCCTTTGCTGTCCAAGCGTTTGTGGAAATGGTCAAACAATTTAATACTTGTGATTATGAGTTTGCGATTCGTGAAACTAAAACTTCTGAAGTGATTGATGATGTTGTCACTATGAAAAGTGAAATTGGTATTTTATATTTGAGCGATTTTAACCGCCAAATGATGAACCGCATTTTCCAGATGCAGTCATTAGAATTTCATGTTCTGATTGATTGCGGCATATATGCCTATTTGAGTAAAGAACATCCACTTGCCAAAAAGGAAAGCGTCACCTTTGAAGAATTGAATGAATATCCCTGTTTGACCTTTGAACAAGGTGACAAAAGCTCATTTTATTTTGCAGAAGAAATTTTCAGTACCAATGATTACGCAAGGGTAATTAAAGCCTGTGACCGTTCCACTATGCTGAACCTGATGAAGGGTTTGAATGGATATACATTTTGTTCGGGGATTATCTGTGATGATTTGAATGGTTCAGATTATACCGCCATTCCCATTGCAAACGATAACAGTATCATGGAAATTGGTTATATCACAAAGAAAAATGTGATTTTAAGTGAAATGGGTAACATTTACATTAAGGAATTGCAGAATTATCTTGCCAACAATTGAAAAAACACAAAAAAGCGGAGCTGTATTTCACAGCCCCGCTTATGTTTTAGTGAATGAACTTTGATTCGGGAATTATGCTACAGGAAGAGTAACCAAATCAACGAGAGACTTCAAGATGTTCAGAGCATCAGTATCGTTCAAAGAATCATTGAGGTCAACGTTACCGTTAATCTTGCCCTGCGGATTTTCAATATCAGCAATACCGAGCAAGTACTGGTTCAGGAGCAGAACGTCTGCAATGTCAACAACACCGTTGCAGTCAACGTCACCATAGACGGTCTCTGTAGGTGTTGTGCTGCCATCTGTAGGCTTGAGGTCTGGATACAATTCAGCGATAGTACCAAGAGCCATCAGAGCGTCACCAGCGTGCCAGAATCTGTGATACTGGAGGTCAACAGAAGCAACGTTCTTGAATTCGCTCAGAGCTGCGCCACCCTCTGTGCTGGAAGCGGAAAGCTGGTCTCTGCCTGCCCAGTCAGCACCTGCAGCAACGTCCTTGTCATAAGCTTCATGCAGTGTCTGAACGAGGTCGAGAGCTTCCTGAGTGGTCTTAACGCCTTCCTTGCTACCGAAGTTGCCTTCATACATTGTACGCAGGCTGAGGAATGTTGCGCCGTTCTTGATTTCGTCGCCGTTAGGCATTGTGCCTTGGTAATCTGTAGGAACAAATACAGACTGGGAGAACATACGAGCCAAAGAACCATTATGGTCAGTTCTTGTCAAACCAATGTCATCACGACCAATGCTCCATACACGGTCAACCAACTGCTGAGCCAGATACAGACCAGCTGCCGGAACTTGCTTATCACCTACAGCGTAAGTAGTAGAACCAGCCTTTGCATTTGCGCTGTCAATACCACCTGCATAAGAACCGCCAACACTGGACTCTGTGAAGCCTGCAATATCAGCAGCGGTAACACCCTTAGCCTTTGCATAGTAGGTCAGAGTATTAGCCAAAGAAGAAATACAACCGAAGTCAGTATTACCATAACCAGTGATGGTGCAGGTCAAACCGCTGTTTGCACTAGGAGAACCACTCCAGCTATCAGGCTGACCGCTCCATGTCAGGTTAGAAGGCATATAGAAATCGCCGTCTTCTGTCAGGATGGTGTTATTAACGAACCATGCGCACCACTTGTCCAGAATCTGTTCCAGAGCTGCTGTCAAGGGCATACCACCCGGCTGAACGCCAGTTGTATCATTCTGCTTAGCCCAATAGTACAGTTCAGCAAGACGCTGTACAGCCCATACTTGGTTACCAATCCAGTGGTTAGAACCAGGGTCAGCATATACAGGGTGTTCAACGTACATCATACCATTGAAGGTAGAAGCACCGGAAGGATAAGCTTCATAACGACCCTTATAGGAGTTAGTAGCACCACCAGCGATAGGACCATTTGCAGACTGCAACCACAGATAGAATTCAACCTGTCTTTCGAGAGAGGTCTTATAGTCTTCAACTGCGCCTTGTGCCTTCATTGCACCCTTCAAGCCATCTTCCTGAATCAGAGCATAAGCAGCAAGCGGGTTCTGATAGAATTCATGAGCATGAGAGCAACCAATCTGCCAGCACCAGTTCTGACCAGAGGAAGCCAAAGCACCGCCCCAAGATGTATACCAGTTCATCAGATAGTGAGCGCAATTTGCTTCGCTACCATTCTGCCAGTTGTTGACATCATTGGATGTGCCGATTGTACGATAGTACTTATCATACATATTGTTACGGAGTTCGTCACCCATCTTACCAGCCAATGTAGTAACATTGGAATCGCCAACGCCCCACATATTCGCATCATAAACACCCTGAATTGCACGGTCTTCAGCGTCAGGAGCGTTTGTATAAGCGTACTGAGGAGTTACTTGCTGGTCTCTGTTGAAGATACCCTTCAAACCTCTTGTGCTGTTACCATACTTCAACTGGTCTACGCAAGGATGCGGAACAGTTTCCCAGCAGGATTCCTGCTCACCACGCTGGAAGGTATTGATGAAGGTGAAGTTTTCGCCCTGTCCATAACCATACCAGTTCTCAACGTCAGCCAGCCAGTGCAACAGATACAGACCCTTGTCACCGGAATAAGCGGAAGTGAAATAACCATAAATCGGGTTAGAAGCTGTCTTGTTAGCTTCACCAGCCCATGCACTCGGGCATTGGTCGGGAGTATCATACTCACCGCAATACTGTGCGCTTACCTGTCCAGCTGTCCAGAAGTTGTCCTGTACAGTAGGAACCATAACTTCCAATGTCTTCCAAGCCTTAGCAAGGTCGCCAGTGTACTGAACATTGCCTGTGCTTACCTGGTCAGCATGATTCTTAGCAATGTTATCACGCATTGCAGCAACCCATACCAAATAGGACATAGCCTCGGATGTTGTTTCATGACCATAGTCAGGAGCTTCAATGATAACTTCTTCTACTGCATGGAACGGGATACCGAAAGAATCGCCACCGCCGGTATTTTTGGACAGATAACCATTGTCCTGACCATGTGTTACTACATCATCATACAAAGACAGGAATCTCTCTGCATAGGTGGAATCACCAAAAGCTTCAGCCTTGGTTCTTGTACCAGCAGCAGAAGCGGAGATTGTAGCTGTCAGTGCATTAGCTGCCATTGCAGCGGTCAGAATAGCTGCAATTACAGCTTTACTCTTTTTGAAATGCATTGTCAATTTCCCCTCTCAATTAAAAATATGTAAGAATAGACTTTTGCAGACATTCGCCTGCTTGTTCACGAGTCTGAATCGCCCTTTCGAAACCGTTTTCCGCAGTGCAACGGAACACAGCAAACCGAAGGCTTTTCACATTTTATTATACCGAATATTGCTCTCTTTGTCAAGCCTTTCACCAAAATACTTGAACTATTTTAATTTTTTTCGTCACTTTGAACACATGGTTTATGTCAAATTTGTTAAAACTGACAGAAACTATTTCAAGATTTCTTCATAATCATTTCATATTTCAGACAATCACCTGAATTTTGTCATAATCTTTTCACACTTTGATTGCATAATGAATTCGGAGATATTGCCTTTACTGGTATCATTTTTTCACAATGATTATGTTTCTATCGTTTTTGTGGCTCTTTCAAAAAATGCACATAAAATATACACGATTTATTCACAATTTTATGAGATAATAAAGTGTATATGTCTGTATGAGAGGGATACAGACCAATGCAGTATTGCTATTTCTAAGAGAGGAAAGGAGAGACATCATGGTTGAAATCAAAAATTTGACGAAGCATTACGGTAGAAATGTTGCTGTCAAAAACATCAGCTTTGAAATCCGTGATAATGAAATTCTCGGCTTTCTGGGTCCTAATGGTGCTGGAAAATCTACAACCATGAATATCATTGCCGGATATTTGCCCTCCACAGAGGGGACAGTCACCATCAACGGCTTTGATATTACTGAGCAGGCATCCGAAGCCAAAAAATGCATTGGCTATTTGCCCGAAATTCCGCCGGTTTATCCAGATATGAGGGTAGAAGAATACCTGAAATTTGTCGCCGGCTTGAAGGGTGTCAAGCGTGGAGAAATCCCAAAGCAGGTAGAAGATTCCATGGAACGCTTGCATATTTCTGATATGCGTCGGCGGTTAATCCGCAATCTTTCCAAGGGCTATAAACAGCGTGTCGGTTTTGCGCAGGCATTGTTAGGAAATCCAAAATTATTGATTCTGGACGAGCCAACTGTTGGACTTGACCCTGCACAGGTGAGTGAAGTCCGGAAATTGATTCTGGACTTGAAACAAGACCATTCCATTATTTTTAGTTCCCATATTCTGGCAGAAGTAAGCGCAGTTTGTGAACGTGTAGTCATCATCAACAAAGGCGAAATCAAGGCAATTGATACCATTGCACATCTGGAAGAAAGCATGACAGCCGATACTACTCTTGATTTAACCGCTGATGGAGAAACCACCAAAACAGTACGAATTTTGAAGGACATTCGAGGGGTAACAAACATTTCCGAACCGGAAAAAATCTCTGAAAATCGTTATCACTACCGCATTGAGTTAAAGGATGAATCCGTGAGAAACGAAATTATGTCGGCATTAGTCGCTAATCAAATTGGTATCGTGGAAATGTCCATGGCAAAATTGAGCTTAGAGCAGGTATTCTTAAAAGTCACCGCAAATTCTGGGAAAAAGCGTTCATCCTTGCAGGATTTGTTGGATGAAACACCGGAATCACCCGAAAACCCATATGATGCAGAATAAAGGAGGGTATCAGATATGTTTGCATTATACAAGAAGGAGTTGCAATCCTTCTTTTATTCGCCGTTCGCCTATGTTTTAGCAGCCTTATTCATGTTTATTTTTTCCATCAGCTTTGTCACGTCCATTTCTGATATGACAAGCAATACCTTGAAATTTTCATTCCCTAATATTTTCTATAACAATTTCTTTTACTTCATTTTCATCATTCCCATTTTGACAATGCGTTCATTTGCGGATGAAAGAAGAGGCGGAACAGAAGTATTATTATTGACAAGTCCGTTAAGCGTGACAAAAATTGTTCTTGCAAAATTTTTGTCAATTGTCACTGTATTTTTATTTATGATGGCAACCACGTTATTTTTCCCATTATATGCCTCAATCAGTGGGCAGGTGATGTGGTCATCCCTGATATGTGTTTACATAGGCTTTTTCTTGTGGGGATTGGTGTGTATTGCCGCCGGAATGTTGTTATCCTCTTTGACAGGAAATGCCATCATAGCGGCAATTCTGGGGGAAATCGTCATGGAGGGACTGTTATTTTTAGATACTTTTGCAGGTTCAGCATTGGTACAGTCTTACCCGAAACTGAATTCAATTGTCAGCTGGTTTTCCATGCAAAGAAGATTTGTGTACTTTTCACAGGGAATGTTTCGTCTGGAAGACCTCATTTTCTTTTTGAGTGCGGCAGCGGTGGTTGTATGCTGGAACATTTTCAGCATTGAAAAACGCCGTTGGAGTCATCGCTAAGGAGGTTGAATCATGGAACAAAAAACAGTAACCGCCAAACAGAAAAGCAAGAAATTTTCTGCATATGCTACCATCATGGGCGCATTAGCCTTAGCGATTGCAATTCCTCTGAATTTGCTTGCAAGCCGTTTAAATGTCATCTGGGATATGACCCCTTCGAACCTGTATGAACTTTCTGACACCACCAAAAATTTCTTGAGTGGCTTAGATAAGCAGGTGAATTTCTATTTCCTCATGGATATGGATGTACTTTCCACAGATGATAACAGTATGGCATTATATCACTCTTTGCAGGAGTATGCTTCTTATGACAATGTTAATTTTGTGGATTTCGAACCAGACAGCGACCCCGATTTAACCAAAAAATTACAAGATGAAGGGTATCGCCTTTCTCGTGGTGACATGGTCATTGAATGTGAAGGCAGAAGCAAGCATATCCAAGGTGTCAATATGTACCAATTCAAAACTTCTACCAATGAAAGTGGAAATACTGTCGTAGAAGAAGCCTATTTCACTGGAGAAAATTACATCACGGGTGCAATTGATGCTGTTGTCAGTGGAAGAGATACGGTAATTTACTTTGTGACAGGTCATGGCGAAAAGACCATTGAAAATGATTACACCATGTTAAATGCCAATCTCCAGAATAGAAACTACATCGCAGAAGAGCTGGTACTCTCCACAGTGGATGCCATTCCGGATAATGCGGCGATTGTCATTCTGGCAGCTCCTCAATCTGATATTTCCAATGATGAACGGAGAATATTGGATGATTATTTAGAAAACGGCGGAAATGTGTGTTTCTGGATGAGTCCCAATCAAGAGGAATTCCGTTATAAGAACATTGAAGCGATTCTGGATGAATTTTCCCTTGCAATGGACTATGATAGGGTATCTGAAACAGATTCCAGCCTGCATATCACCGGAGACCCTTACACTTATCGAGTTAATGTCGTAGCCTCGGAAGATGAACTGGATTTGACCTCAGGAGTCATTGACATGGTCAATGCAGGTGCAATCCCATTCATGAGTAATTCCCGCAGTTTCTATGCGAAAATGGGCGCAGAAGATACCTCAGTAGCCACAGGTTCATTATTACAGACTTTATCCACAACGGATTCTTTAGGAAATGAAACATCTACAGCTATCGGCGAACCCTATGGAGGTGATGACCCCTTAGCGGAAGAAGTCAGCGGACAGGTTCTTGATTTGGCGATGTATGCTACCAGCACTATGAAAAATGATGCCAAAGTCATGGTGATGGGAAATGCAGAATTCATTGATGATGTCAATGTTGCACAAGATTACATGATTGTACCTGTCAATCTGATGCTTTCCGTCTTTTCATGGATGTATGATAGTGATGTCGATTTGGATATGGGAATTGATGACAAAGAACGTAGTTATGATACAATGGTAATGAATTCTGAAAAATCAGCAAATACCACTTCTGTCATATTTATGGTAGTTCCCTTTGTAGTCGCCTTAGTCGGGGCTGGTGTATGGTTAGGGAGGCGTTACTCTTGAATACCAAAAAAACAAGAATTGGAATCATTGTCATGGTGGTATTATTAGCCGGAGCTATCGGCGGATATATTGCCGTTGACCGTTCCAAAACCAACAAAGAAAATGAAATTGCTAAAGAAAACGCTGAACTGCAACTTTTCAATTTTGATTCTGACAGTATTAAGAGCATTGATTTTTCGAATGAAGAATGCAAATATTCCCTTTCCCTTGCGGAAGATGGCACATGGAACATCACCGACACTGACTACACTCACGAATTTTTAGTCAATTCCTATTACCTCAATAGCATATGCAGTTATATGAGCAGATTAACCGCCTTGAAAAAAATTGACATTGGCGAAAACTCCCTTGCATCTTACGGACTGGATGAACCAGCTGTTCTGACCTGTTCCGACGGAACAAATTCATATACATTGTATTTAGGGGAAGAATCCGCCACACAGGAATATTATTATGTGATGCTGAATGATAAAGTTTATGGGATTGATTTCAATACAGGGGAAGTCCTTGCAGGCGGAATCAACTACTTGAAAGACCCCTATCTAGTTCCAGTCAGTGAAACCGTTGTCACAGCAACCACCTTGAAGAAAAGCGGTGAAACCGTCTTTTCCTTAGAAACGAGGGAAGATAATTTATGGCATATGCTTTTACCATTACCAGAAGCAAATGTCAATTCAGCACAGGTGAATTCCTTCATGACCTCTGTTACCAGAATTCAAGTAGAAGGCTATCCAGCCTATGCAGATGAAGTAAACCTTGCAGATTATGGGCTTGATAAGCCGGAATATGAATTCACAGTCACCGCAGAAGGAAAAGACTACATTTATGATTTTGCACCATTCAGCGGAGAAGATAAAACAACTTATTTCGTGGAAAAAAATTCCGGTCAAATCGGCTCAATCCTGACAAATTCATTAGGATTCCTGAAGACACAACCAGAGGAGTTATTGAGTACCAAGCCTGTCAATATTTCCTATGAAGATGCCAAAGAATTGGAAGTCACTGTGGATGATTTGCATTTTACCATGCAAATGAACCACCAAGAGGGAAAATATCAGCTGGATGACCTCAACATAGAAGAACTTGACAGCAGTATTTTGAATCTTTTCAAGAATTTGTATCTGACTGTTTCCAATATCAGCTATGAAGAAATGAATCTCGATGCTGAAATTCCGGAAGATGCAAAGCCAACTTGTGAATTCCGTTTCGTCCGTCAAGATGGCACAGAAACAACACTTTCTTTGATTCCGGTGGATGATACTATGTATTATGCAAGGATTGACGATACCTATACCGGTTTCACCATTCGCAGACGTTCATTAAGTGGCAACACCGGAGTTTTGACCTATTTCGAAAAAATGACCGATGCTTTGGAAGAAGCTGGAATTGAATACACGCCTTCCGCTGTGGTACTTCCCGAACCAGAGGAAACAACCCCCGATTCTGAAACAGAAGAACCCCTTTCAGAAAAGGAAGCAGAAACCCCCGAACCCGAAACAACAGAGTAAAATTAAAAATCACCTGTTTTCCAACGTCAGAAAGCAGGTGATTTTTTGCTGTTAATTCGAAAGTGCTGTGATTTCGTCTGCAATTTCCTTGAAAATAGGGGCAGCTACATCATTACCAAAACCGCCATCTTCTACGAAAACCGTTACAGCATATTTGGGGTTATCAATGGGGAAAAAGCCTGTAATCCATGCATGGCATAGCTCAATATCTTCCTCATTGTAACGTCCGGTTTGAGCGGTGGAAGTTTTTGCACCAGCAAAAACAGTATCAGGGATAGCATTGGAAGTATCGCTCTCATTGATGGCGGCAATCATTAAATTTTGCAGATAATATGCCGCATTTTTGGGTAATGATTTGGCATACATAGGATTTTTTTCATTTTCAATGGTCTCATTATCGAGGGTATACCCTCTGATAAGCCGAGCCAGAGGCATACTGCCATCATTTGCGATTCCGCAAGTCATTTGCGTAACTTGTAATGGCGTAGCCGTCAAGAGTCCCTGCCCAAAGCAAAAATTTGCCATTTCCGCCGGAAGTGATAAATCGTCAATATTGGGGAGCGTTCCACTTGAAGAAATCAGGCTTTTAGATAGTGCAATCTGTGTACCATAGCCGAAACTTTGTGCCGTTTCCAACATAACACGAGGGTCAAGCTGTTGGCTCAAATCCACGAAATACACATTGCAAGAGTAAATCATAGCGTGTTTCATATCAACAATGTCATGCCCTCTCCAGTCGTGACACCGGAATACCTGATTTTTGATTTTGGTTTTTCCGGTGCAATTGGTGAGAAAGTCGGTCAGATTGAGTTTATAAGCGGTCGCACACGTCATCAATTTGAAGATAGACCCAACACTATACGCAGACAAGCACCGATTCACAAAAGGGCTGTCGGGGTTGTCCAATGCATCCGCTAAATGATTCGGGTCATAATCAGGGAAGCTAGCCATAGCCAAAATATCACCGCTTTCCACATCCATGACAACAATCGCCCCTTTTTCGATTTCCTTTTTTTCGCAGATTTCTTGAATCCGAGAATCCAGCGTTGTCACTACACCAGCATTTTGGTAAGAAATCTGCGAAACAATGGGCTTTTCTCCCATCAAGATATTTCCAAGAGCATCCGTTGTATAGGTGACAGTTGCCTTATCAGGAACACTGCGGAGGATTTTGTTATAGTCGGCTTCTAACCCAGTAACTCCCTCATGTTCACGAGTGTAGCCAATCAGATGTTGTGCAAGGTGCAGAGAATTTTGCCGTTCCGGAATCTCCAGAACACTGATTTCTGGACAATCAAAAGAATTCGTATCAACCCGACACACAAAAGGCTCACCATTTTGTAGTCCTTCCAATAAAGGGGACATTTCCTCAATATGTGGCATCAATTCGGCAATACTCCGGAAAGTAGGCACAACCGAAGCATAAAAGGCGGTATCCTGATTCACAAGGGGTACAAAATTCCTGTCATAAATCGTCCCATCTGCCTCACCCACTTTGACAGTCAATTGACTTTGATGAATCGCAGTTTCTAAAAGTTGGCTATTCTGCATTTTTGCAGCAAGGTTAGCCATCACACAGGTATATCCCAAAAGTAAAAGCAATGCCAATGCCATTAAACGATTTTCCACAAACAATCAACTCCCATACGATTTATGGATAGTATGGGAGTTTTTACATGATTTTATACAGCTAAATACAATTTTATCACCCCTCCAGCAAAACTGTAAAAGGTCCATCATTGCAAAGTTTCACTTCCATCATCGCCCCGAACACTCCATGAGCCACTTTTTTCACTTGTGGTTGAAGCTGTTCAAGGAAGACTTCATACAGATGTTCAGCAAGTTCAGGCTTTCCGGCATGGGTAAAGCTAGGGCGATTCTTCTTACAGTCGGCATATAAAGTAAATTGAGAAATGACTAAAATTTCGCCGTCCACGTCCTTAATGGAAAGATTGGTTTTTCCGTCCGCATCCGAAAAAATACGGATTTTAACGAGTTTATCCGCCAATTTTCGGGCAATTTCCTCAGTATCATTTTCACCTACACCCAACAAAACTACATAGCCCTTTTGGATTTGACCAACCATTTCATTTTCGACGGTAACAGAACCTTCCGTCACACGTTGTACAACTAATTTCATAAAAATTCACCTCAATGTAATTATACCATAAATTCGTACCATTTGCAAGCAGTTGACAGAAAGTAATATTTGGAGTATAATAGAATATGATAACCTTTGACAGAAAGAAGGTGAAACAATGGCAAAAAATCGATTTGGCTGGACAGAGGATGGTTCTTTAATCGTTTCCATGAAAGAAGAACATTCCGGCAGTCATGAAGCGAAAAAAATCATCATTCCAGAGGGTACAACTACTATAGAGGAAAACGCATTTTATGACCATTTCCGCCCTTTGCAAGTGAATGCATTTGTGATTCCCGAAACCGTGACAACCATCAAAGCACGAGCATTCCGGAATTGTCGCAGTTTGACAGCGATAATCATTCCGGAAGGTGTCACCAGCATAGGAGATGAAGCCTTTGCAGAGTGTATTCAATTGCGTTCAGTCGTTCTCCCTGAAAGCCTGATAAGCATTGGAAAAGATGCTTTTCTTGGAACACCTTGGCTTAAAAAGCAGATGAAATTTTTCCGTAAATTCCAGATGTTAGGTAAAAATATATTGTTGCAGTACACCGGAAACGATACCCATATCAGTATACCAAAAAATGTAAAATATATTGCTGGTGGTGCATTTGCGAAACAGGAACAATTGGTATCTATCAAAATCCCTGAACACGTTCAGCAAGTTGGAAACGGTGCATTTTTTCATTGTCTCAACCTGAAAGAGGTAGAAATTGCGGAAAACGTCAAGATATTGGGAGAAGAAATATTTGCAGGGTGTACCGCTTTGGAAAAAATAAAATTGCCGGAAGATCTGTTAAAACTCCGTCAAGGGACATTCCGTGATTGTATCAGCTTGAAAGAAGTGACTTTCCCCATAGGCTTGACGGAAATTGGAGAGGAAGCATTTCAAGGCTGTACCATGTTGACAGAATGCGAATTCCCCGATACAGTACGAGTCATAGGGGAATCCGCATTCCGCAATTGCAGGATGCTGAAAAAATTGCATTTTCCGAAAAGGCTTGTTTGTGTGAATGACCATACCTTTGAAGGCTGTCGGAGTCTGCAAAAAGCAGAATTGCCGGAGATGGTCTGTAGTATTGGAGAAAATGCCTTTTATGGGTGCATTTCATTGGAAAGTGTATCCATTTCAAAGGAAGTGCGATATTTAGGAGAAAAGGCATTTTTTGACTGCAAAAGCCTGCAATCGGTTTGGATACCGGAACGCATTCCAGAAATAGCGACAGAAGCATTTCGAGGTTGCCAATCCTTGGAAATTGTTACCATTTGTACAGGGGTAGAAGTCATACGAGAAAAAGCATTCAAAGAATGCACCAGTCTCCACACTGTCACTATGGGGAATGGAATCAAAGCCATTGAAACAGAAGCATTTTATGGTTGTATCTCCCTAGAAAAAATCAACATTCCCGAAACAATCGAAAGTTTTGGAATCGATGCATTTGAAAAAGTTCCATGGTTCATGAAAAATCAGGAAACATTTCTGATTTTGGGCAGGGGCATTTTAATGGCATATCATGGAACGCTTTCACACGTTAAAATCCCTGAAAACGTCCGCAAAATTGAAGACCATGTTTTCAATGTCCTGAACCGTCCCAAAGTGATTACATTATCAGACAATGTCGAAAGCATGAATTGGCAGTACATCCCTGGTTTGACCTTGATTCTGCAAAGAAAAGGACACAGTGTCAAATTCAAGATGGATGATAAGCATTATCAGGCTGGCAGGGATGAAGAAAGAGTATTTGAATTTTGGCAGAAAAAGCATATTCCCACGAGACATCGCATTTTCCATGAAATGAGAGACCCCATTTATAAATTCCCCATAGCCATTTTAATGTATCTGACCGAACCCAATGACGAATTTTATGAATACTATGTACACCGGAATATGATGGACTTATTGCAATATATGATTGAACACAATGACCTTGAAAATTTGAGAGAATTTGTAGAAAAAGGCTTTGTCAATTCTGACAATATTGACAATTTGCTTGATATTGCAATTGAATCCTCACAACATGGCGGGAGTCTGGAAATCCAGATGTTTCTCATGGATTACAAAAGCAGTCATATTGGCTATCAAAGCATTGAAGACGTGATAGCAGAAGCATTTAATTTGTAATGTGAAAATGTTCATAAAATCAACTTGTATTTTAGCGGAAAATGTGTTACAATAAAAGAATCAATGATTTTTGGCATTCAGAAAGGATGATAAATTATGCCACATATTACCATCAAAATGTTAAAAGGACGCACAGAGGAACAGAAAAAGCTTGCCTCTGAAAAGTTAGCCACAGCCTTAGTAGAAGCGATTGGTTGCAATCCTTCACACGTTTCTGTTTCAGTAGAGGATTTCACCCCACAGGAATGGCAGGAACAGTATCAAAAGGAAGTAGCCAAAAATGAACATCTGGTATTAGTTCCAGATTACGACCCAAAGGAGTTGCTGAAATGAGTTACATATTGGCATCAGGTTCACCACGCAGGCAGGAGTTGTTGAAGCTCATCACAGAAGATTTCATGACACATCCAGTTGATGCAGATGAAACTTTACCGCAGGGAATGCCAACTGAAATGGCAGCGGCATTTTTAGCCGACCGCAAAGCAAAAAAAGCTTCTGAAATTTTCCCTGAAAATATTGTCATTGGCTGTGATACCATTGTTGTCTTAGATAATGAAATCATGGGCAAACCTAAAGACAGAGATGATGCATTCCGTATGCTGAGAAGTCTTTCTGGTGAGGTTCACACTGTCATGACTGGAGTATCATTATATTTAGGAAGTCAAACGACGGTATTCACCAATGAAACAGCGGTTGCATTTTATTCGCTCTCTGATGCGGAAATCAACGACTATCTCGACACTGGTGAACCATTCGACAAGGCAGGGGCTTACGGCATTCAGGGGAAGGGTTCGCTGTTGGTTCGTGCAATAGAAGGCGACTATTTCAATGTGGTGGGCTTGCCGGTTTCTGCATTATCAAGGCAGTTGAAAGCCTTTGAAAAGGCGATTGCACGACCCAAAATCCACATCAACCGGAGATAACGACGTATCATTTTGTGGGGGGGCTATTCCATTGACTGCGGAACTGATAATAGGGCTTTTCTTGGTGGGGTTGATTGTATTTTGTACGATTGCCTGTTTTTGGGCAATCAAAACAGCCCCCGACAAAGCCGAGAAAAAACAAAGAGATGAAAATTTCGAAAAGAAAAGAGGAATTTTATTTGATATTTTGATTGTTTTGGGTGAACTCATCATTTTCACAGGCGGATTATTAGGGGATGAAATGTTCTTGTGTTACATAGCGATGGGCTGTGCGATATTTGTCGCAGTCGGAACGATTCGGGTAACGCAGACCACCCCCACCGCCCCCGAACCCACCTCTGCACCTATCCTTACAAGCCAAATGAAAAAAGCTGTCATTCCCTACGGAAATATAAGCATAGAACAATGGGCTTTTTATGAATGCTATTTTTTAGAAGAAGTCAAAATTCCGGATACTGTCACCACCATAGCAGAAAAAGCCTTTTATAACTGTCGCCGTTTGCATCAAGTAGAATTACCCCCATATTTAGAGCGAATCGAAGCGAATGCATTTTATCTTTGTCAGGCGGTATTTGAATGGAAAATTCCGTCAACAGTAAAATATATCGGCGAATGTGCTTTTTTCAAGACAGGATTTGTGAAAATTGAGTTTCCCGAAAATTTTTCAGAAATTGAAATCAAATATGGTGCATTTTCGAGAGGTGGTCATTTATGTTTCACCCGAAACGGACGGAAATTTCATTTTCAGTTACGCCGTGCATGGCAGGAAAAGCCCGAAGAACAATCATTAGCGGAATTTCTGAAAACTCCCACGGCAGAAACATTTCAGAAAATGAAGCAACCCTATTATAAAATTCCGCTGTCATTGGGCTATTACGACATTGACAAAAGTATCAGAAATTATCTGAAAGGCTGTATCCAGCAAGTTGTACCGGAATTGATACACAAGAAGGAATTAGAAATGATTTCCATGTTATTGGATGACAGCATCATCACCAAAGGCAATATTGACAGATTCATTGAATTAGCGATTGATGAAGCCCAGAAAGGCGGTTCATTTGAAATTCAAGTGCTTTTGATGGATTATAAAGCGCATCATTTCGGATTTGAAAGCATTGAGGACAGATTGAAATTGTGAGGTGTTATAAGTGAGATTTCATATTGAAGATACAACCTTGAAATCATACAAAGAGAAAGCTGGAGTCACGGAAATTATCATTCCGGATAATGTGACAATCATCGGAGATAAGGCTTTCCAGCTTTGCACCGACCTGAAAACAATCATCATACCAGATACCGTCACAACTATTGGAGAAAGGGCATTTCGTTTATGTGCCTACCTGAAAAATATCACCATCCCCGAAAGTGTGACGACTATCAAAGACAGCGCATTTTATGCCTGTAAGGGCTTGAAAGAAGTTATCATTCCTGAAAGTGTAACGAAAATCGGGAAAGAAGCCTTTGCAAGCTGTACCGGCTTGAAATGTGTCACGATTCCCAGCAAAATGACAGCCATTGAAGAAGAGACTTTTGCAAAATGCACCAGCCTGACCCGTGTCAACATCCCCGAAAGCGTGACCAGCATCAATAACGGCGCATTTGCGGATTGTAAATGTTTGGTGAGAATCAACATCCCGAATACAGTCAATCATATTGGATTTGGTGCATTTGAAAATTGCATCAGCCTTTCAAGAATTGTATTGCCGGAAAACATGACTGAAATTGAACCGTACACATTTTATGGATGTCTGAGCCTGAAAAATATTGTCATTCCGGAAAAAGTAGAACAAATTAACCGTTTTGCATTTTCCGGCTGTCGGAGTCTGAGAAAAATCACCATTCCGCAGACAGTGAAAATTATCCAATTAGGGGCATTTTTCGAATGTAGAACGGTAGAAAGCATACAGCTCCTGTTAGAGAATGGCTCAACTTTCACGATTGACAATTTTAATGAAATGAGGACATATGAAAACCCTGATTTAATCATTGACACATTGATGTCAATTTTATTTGAAAAGGACTTTTCGAAAAAACTGCATCCCAATTTGAAATATAAATTGATTCTGGATTACTTCATTGCATCTGGTGATGAAGAAACAAAAGAATATATCAGAGTGAATTTCATTGATTTTGTGGAACATTTTATTCAAACAGGAGACATTGACCGAATTCAAAACGTGATAGATTATGCTAATTTTTTCACAGCTGAAAATATTGACCGTTTTGTGATGTTTGCAATTGATAAGGCACAAGAAGGCGGAAAATTGGAAATACAGTTATTGTTGATGGATTATCAAGCGCAAAATTTCGGCTTTGATGCCATGGAAGACATTGAAAGGCGTTTTGCATTGTGAGGTGAAAGCATGGAATTTCAAATAAAAGATAATATTTTATTGAGATACATCCCTGACGAGGGGCAGAAAAAAGCCGTCATTCCCAGAGGAGTGGAAGAAATCGCCGACAAGGCATTTTCTGACTGCTACGGTTTGGAATCGGTATTCATTCCAAACGGAGTGGAGCGAATCGGGCGAAAGGCATTCTACCACTGTTGGGATATGGAGGAAGTCAACATTCCGGAGACAGTGACAGAAATCGGCGAGGAAGCATTTTATCACTGCGAAGCCCTGAAAGAATTGCAGTTACCGGAGAAACTGGAAACAATCGGGAAATATGCCTTTGCAGGGTGCAGAATGAAAGAAATGACCATTCCGCCCTTAATAGAGGAAATCAGTGCAGGATTATGCAGTGAATGCAAGGAATTGAAGCTCATCACAATTCCAGAAACAGTGAAACACATTGGAGAAAGGGCATTTGAACACTGTTCGAAACTGAAAAACTTCACATTTCCTGAAAAATTGCAAAATATTGAACAATATGCATTTTTCTATTGTGGCTTGGAAGGAGTTTTAAAATTTCCGCCGAATTTGAAGAAAATAGGGGAAAATGCCTTTGATGTTTGCACAAGTTTAACGGAAGCAATCATTCCGGAAAGTGTTGAAGAAATTGAAACACGAGCATTTTTGTGTTGTCGCAACTTAAAAATAGCAATCCCAGACAGCAATGTGAAAATGGGGTTAGAGTGTTTTAATGCAGGGCAGAAAATATTTTTCCATAAGCATGGAAAATGTTTTATTGTGGAGCTGAAACAAAACTGGTTGCGTGGCAAGCGAGAAAAAGACCTGTCATTTTTCTTGCAACATCCGAAAATTGGCACATTTGAGCAAATCCGAGTGGAGCAGTACAAACAGGCGGTAGCAATCGGCTTTTATGACAAAATCCCCAGAATCAGGGAATATTTAACAAGCCACATTGCAGAAGCAATCCAAATTCTGATTGATGAACAGCAAATTGAAACAATTGAAATCCTATTGCATGACGGCATTATCACGAAAGAAGCGATTGACCCCATCATAGATTATGCGATTGCATCCGCACAGAAAGGCGGTTCATTTGAAATTCAGACCCTACTCATGAACTACAAAGCGGAACACATAGGCTTTGAAAGTATTGAAGACAGATTGAAACTATGAACAAATCCGGCGAAAGGTCTTGACTTTTCGCCGGAATTCTGTTATACTATATTTGTAAATATTGGGGATGAATCCCCATATAAAAGTTAAAAATTGGAGTGATTACAATGGAATGGCGAGGTTTAAACGACCTGCGAGAGCAATTCCTCTCATTTTTTGAGAGTAAGGGACATACCAGAATGGCAAGCTCCTCCCTGATTCCACAAGGGGATAAGAGTTTATTGCTGATTAACTCAGGCATGGCACCTTTGAAAAAGTACTTTTTAGGGCAGGCAGTCCCCCCGAATGTGCGTGTAACAACTTGTCAGAAGTGTATCAGAACCCCTGATATTGAGAACGTTGGCAAGACTGCAAGACATGGTACATATTTTGAGATGTTGGGCAACTTCTCATTTGGCGACTATTTCAAGAGAGAAGCCATCAATTGGGCTTGGGAATTCTTTACAAAGGTATTAGAATTACCTGTTGACAAATTGCATTGTTCGGTATTTGAGAATGATGACGAAGCCTATGACATTTGGACAAAAGAAATCGGGGTTGACCCCTCCCACATGGTACGCATGGGAAGAGAGGACAATTTCTGGGAACATGGTTCAGGACCTTGTGGTCCTTGTTCAGAAATTTACTTTGACCGTGGCGCAGAAAAGGGCTGTGGTAGACCGGATTGTCATGTTGGTTGCGAGTGTGACAGATTTGTCGAGGTGTGGAATCTGGTATTCAGTCAGTTCGATTCCGACGGAAACGGACACTATGCTGAAATGGAACACAAAAACATTGATACCGGCATGGGCTTGGAGCGTTTGGCTTGTGTGATGCAGGACGTTGACAATCTCTTTGAGGTTGACACCGTGCAGAACATCATGAAGCACATTTCCAGAATTGCAAATGTCAACTATCATGATAACCATGATACAGATGTATCATTGAGAGTTATCACTGACCATATCAGAAGCACTACCTTCATGGTAGGTGATGGAGTACTCCCCTCCAATGAGGGCAGAGGCTACGTTTTGAGAAGACTGCTCAGACGTGCCGCAAGACATGGGCGCATGATTGGCATTAAGGGTACATTCCTGCATGAAGTCTGTGATACTGTCATTGACGAAAACAAGAACGCATACCCTGAATTAGAGGAAAAGAGAGCCTACATCAAGAAAATTATCAAGGTTGAAGAGGAAGCTTTTGCCAAGACCATTGACAAGGGTATGGAATTGTTAAATGAAGTCATGGACAATGCACAAACTAAAACATTGGCTGGTGAGGATGTATTCAAATTGGCTGATACCTATGGTTTTCCCTTTGATTTGACGGTTGAAATCGCTGGAGAACGTGGCTTTGATGTAGATGAAGAGGGCTATCGAGCATTAGTGCAGAAACAGCGTGAAATTGCAAAAGCTGACCATGCAGCAAAAGCAAGTTCCTCTTGGGCTGATAACTCCATCAAGTTGGAAGTGCCAAAAACAAATTTTGTCGGCTACACCGAAAATGAAGTATCCGCTCAAATCGTGGCAATTGTCAAAGAGCAGGAAATCACAGAAACCGTCAACGAGGGAGAAAATGCTGTCATTGTATTGGATAAAACCCCCTTGTATGCGGAAAGTGGCGGACAGGCTTCAGACCATGGTAAAATTTATACAGATTCCGGAGTATTCAAGGTAAGTGCTGTCACTAAGGACGAGGACGGACATTTCCTGCATTTTGGCAAGCTGGAAAGCGGTATTTTGAATGTTGGCAATACTGTTACTGCAAAATATTGCAAGAAATTCAGAAATAATGTCATGAGAAACCACACATCCGCACACTTATTACAAGCGGCATTACGTCAGGTATTAGGCGAACACGTTCACCAAGCCGGACAGTTAGTCAATGACAAAGCTTGTAGATTTGACTTCTCTCATTTTTCCGCTATGACAACAGAGGAAATTCAGAAAGTCGAAAATCTTGTCAACACATGGATTTTAGAAGGAATTCCGGTGGAAGTCAATGAAATGCCAATCGATGAAGCAAGAAAATTGGGCGCAATGGCATTATTTGGCGAAAAGTACGGCGATATTGTCAGAGTGGTAAAGGCTGGAGATGTTTCCGTTGAATTCTGCGGTGGTACTCATGTCAAGAATACTGCAAATATTGGCTTATTTAGAATCATTTCTGAAAGTTCCGTTGCATCTGGGGTGCGCAGAATTGAAGCCGTGACAGGTGCAGGAGTGTTAGAACTCATCAACTCCATGCAGAACACCATCAACGAAAGCGCAAAGGCTTTGAAACTGAATAATCCAGCTGAACTTCCTGCAAAGTGTGTGGCATTGACAGCGCAGTTGAAGGAAACCGAAAAGACAGTTGAAACACTCCGTCAGAAAATGGCTGGCAGTGCGATTGATGACCTTTTCAAGAATGCCAAGGATGTCAAGGGCGTTCAGGTAATCGGTACAACCGTGGAAGGCGCAAATGCTGATATGTTGCGCAAAATGGGCGACCAGATTAAGAGTACTGACAAGCCTGTGATTGCAGTATTGGCAGGAATTGGCGGAGAAAAGGGACAGCTGTATTGTGCAGTCACCAAATCCGCATTGGAGAAGGGCGCACACGCTGGAAATATTGTCAAGAAATTAGCAGCCCTGACAAATGGCAAGGGTGGCGGAAGACCTGATTCCGCTATGGCTGGCATTGGCGACCAGACGTTAGTAAAAGAAGCCCTGAATCAATTAGAAAGTATCGTATCCGAATTTATCAAGTAAGGAGTTGTATCAAATGGACAAAGATTGTTTATTCTGTAAGATTATTGCAGGGGAAATCCCCTCAGCAAAAGTATATGAAGATGAATATGTATATGCATTCAAGGACATTCAGCCGATTGCACCGACACATTATTTATTTGTACCAAAGACACATATTTGCTGTGCCAAGAAAATCACCGCTGAAAATTCACAAGTAGTTGCAAAAATCTTTGAAGCTATGGCGAAGGTATCCGCAGATGAAAATATTGAAAGCTATCGTGTTGTCAATAACTGCGGAGAAGATGCCGGTCAAAGTGTCATGCATTTGCATTTCCATATGTTGGCAGGTACAAAGATGGGCTGGGGCGAACAGTCTCTCGGCTAATGTGAGGAATTCAAAATGAGTGAATATTATGAAATGAAAATCGCCGGACTGGACAGAAAGCTGAAAATTTGTGCAGTCAACGACAAATTGGATATTGCCGCATTTATCATGTTTTCAGATGTAGAAGTCACAGTGAAAAGCGCAGAACAGTTGTTAGCAAAGTCGCCTGAATTTGATGTGATTATCACAGCCGAAAGCAAGGGCATTCCGCTTGCGTATGAAATGGCAAGACAAAGCGGAAAAAGCTATGTTGTGGCTAGAAAGTCCGTGAAGCTTTATATGCAGGATGTTGTATCCGTCAAGGTGAAATCCATCACAACAGCAAATGAGCAAACCTTACATTTGGACGGCGAGAAAGCGGAACTGTTAAAGGGGAAGCGTGTGTTAATTGTAGATGATGTCATTAGCACAGGTGAATCCTTGAAAGCCTTAGAAGCCTTAGTACAGCAGGCAGGCGGAGAAATTGCCGGAGAAGCGGCAGTATTAGCAGAGGGAGACGCAGCAAACCGAGAGGATATTATTTTCCTTGACCCTCTTCCGTTGTTCTTTAAGGACTGATGAAACGTCCAGCGTTATATGTAGGAGTACCATTCATGATAGGGCTGATATTATCAGCGGTCATTGTGTGGCAGTTATGGGCAACTGCTTGCGGAGTGGTGACACTGGTAGCAGGTGGGGTATTGCTATGGCGCAAGGATTTGTGGAAATATGTACTGCTCAGCACGTTGTCATGTTTGACAGCGTGCTGTGTCTATTGGTGTGCAGAATTACGCACAGAAATCCTTTTGAATTCCGTTCCCTTAGAAGCAACAACATTCACCGGAAAAGTCATCAATTTGAGCCAATCTGACACCAATTGGACAACCTACACCCTAGACGGCACTTTTGAAAATGCAGTAAAAGCCAAAGTGACAGTATCACTGGAATATCTCCATTTTTCCTATGGCGATACGCTCACAATTTCCGGCACTCCTACCCGAACAGAGGGAAGCTATTTATACAGTAATGACTATAATCGTTCAGAGAATATTTTCCTGACATTTGGCTTTGATGCCGAACTGAAAGACCATCATACCCCTGAAAAGCCGGATTTCAAAACGAATATCCGAACATGGCGCAGTACCATGACCGAACGCATTCACAAGTATATGAAAAAAGAAACCGCCTCCATGCTGACGGGGATGTTATTCGGTGATAAGTCCGGATTTTCGGGCATGAGCAAAAATGCCCTATATCGAATGGGAATCGGTCATATTATGGCGGTGTCAGGCTTACACTTGGATTTTCTGGCATTATTTGTAACATGGGTATTAGAACGACTGCACGCAGACAGAAGAATCAAATTTGCAGTATTGGCGATATTGTGCGGATTATTTGTGATATGTGCCGGTGAAACTATCTCCGTCAAGAGGGCGTGTATCATGGTTTTGTTGGGACAATCAGCAGGGTTATTTTTCCGCCAACCGGATGGAGTGACTTCACTCAGCATAGCTATGTTAATCTTAGGCATATCCAATCCATTTGTTATCTACAGCGCAGGATTTTGGCTGTCATGTAGTGGAGCTATGGGAATTGGAATCCTTGCGCCATACATGACCAAAGACCTGAAACAGGAAACTACCTTACAAAAAGCCCTTGTCAATTTCATTTCTGGATGTTGGGTGTTTTTGGCAGTCTTCCCAGCAAGTGCGTTATACTTCAATGAAGTGTCGTTAATATCGCCATTGAGCAATTTAATCCTGACACCATTTTGTATGGTAGCCATGGGGTTAGGGGCGACAGGGGTATTATTAGGCGCACAAGGGAAAATAGCACAGTGGTTGTTTTTGAGTGCAGAAGCGGTAGAAAAGTGGGTACTCACAATTGCAAAGAGCGTATCAAAACTATCATGGACACATACCGGTACAGGTTCAGGAGAGCTGATATTTTTCATCACAACAGGAATTATCCTGATACTATTCTGTCACCTTATCGCCAAAAATAAGCCCTTGACCTCCGTCACAGCCGTGATAGCAGTCACCATAACGGCAGTGATTCCGGCAATTCGTCACGCCTACCAATATGAAGACCTGCGAATCGCTCAATTAGGCAGCGGAAGAAATTGTGTTGTAGTTGTGACAAATGGCGAAGAATCCGCTATTTTTGATATGAGCAATTCTGCACAAGGGGCATTATATGCCAATGCCTATCTCACAAGAGAAGGTATTCCAACGGTGGGAGAAATTGATTTATCCCATCCCACAAGAATCAATTTAAAGCGTTATGGGGAATATTTTCAGCCGGAAGCAATCCATATTTTGAAAGATACTGTATTATTTTCTGAATACCCCAAACTGCAATACAAAGAGATGCTATTTCACGGCGCAAAAATTACAATTGCACCTGAAAAACTTTCAATCAAATATGGAGGGATTGAATACCTCTGTACGAAAAGCAATCTATTACAAGAAGAAACCCCCGAAATTCTGACCATATTCGGGTATAGTGAAAAACCCCTGCCGGAATGTGGTATCATGATGGTACTTGACGAAAATTCCCCCTACATTGCAGATAATCATACTTATATTGGGGAAAATAATCTTGAAATCACTATCAGGTCTGACGGCAAAAGCCGAGTAAGGAGATTATATGCCAATTCTTGATATAAAAAGTTTGAACAACCACCTCAAGAGTAAAAAATTTGCGAATTTATATTATTGTTATGGAAGTGACATATTCCAAGCGGAACAAAGTACAAAGAAAATCATCAAAGCCCTCACAGGCGGAGAAATGGAAAGCGTCACGAAATTCGACGGTACAAATTTAGATGTCAGTACCCTTGCAGACGAGGCGGAATTGTGTCCCATGTTTGCAGAATATAACTGCATCTGGATACACGATTTCAATATGGAATCTGTAAGAGAAGACATCCGGAAAGCTGTCAAAAATATCGTGGATAATGTTTCCGAACAAACAATTTTAATCTTTGATGTGACAGGCTTTGACATTTATGGTGGTAAAACCGGAAAAAATAAAAAGCCCACTGCCAAAAATAAAACCCTCATTGATGCAATCGCCAAAAAAGGGATTGTCTGCTGTACCGAACCTAAAACCGTCAGTCAGACTGCCTCAGAACTTATGGCAACTGCTAAGAAAAAAGGCTGTACCATGGAAAAACCAGCTGCTGTCACCCTTGCCGAACAATGTAACTGTCAGTCCCTGTTATTGACACAGGAAATGGAAAAACTCTGCGCCTATGCGGACGGCTCAGAAATCACATTGCAGATGGTGCAGGAACTTGTCACCCCACAGCTGGAAACAACCGTCTACGCTCTGACTAATGCCGTATTACGACATAAGGCGAATGATGCCATGAAGGCTGTAGAAGAATTACTAGCCATGCGAGTGGAAATGCCCTACCTGATGGCGACAGTTTCCGGAAGTATGCTTGATGTGCAAAGGGCAGTATGTGCAAAGCAATCAGGGAAAACAGTCGATGATGTAATGAGCGACTTTTCCTATAAAATGCGCTTTGCTGTAGAAAATGCATTCCGTAACAGTATGGGCGAAAATATGGAACACCTCACAAGGTGTCTGTGTCTACTGCGGGATGCAGAACAGCAAATGTATTCCGGTACAGGGGATGAAAGAGTGATTTTTGAAAAAACTATCGTGGAAATGCTCAGGAGGTGAGACAATGCTCCAGATTAAGCAAGCAATTATTGTTGAAGGGAAATATGATAAAATTAAATTGGATTCTTTGGTAAAAGCTGTTATCATCCCCACTCATGGATTTCAGATTTTCAAAGACCCCGAAAAATTGGAATTGATACGCTGGTATGCCAAAACCACAGGCATTTTGATTCTCACCGATTCCGACAGAGCCGGATTCAAAATCAGAAGCTATTTAAGAGGTTCTATCAAAGAGGGAACTATACAGAATATCTATATCCCTGATATTTTCGGCAAAGAGAAGCGAAAAACCAAACCTTCCGCAGAGGGAAAGCTTGGAGTAGAGGGAATTGATGCGGACATTCTGAGAGATGCATTCGAAAAAGCCGGCGTTCTTTCACAACAGATTGAACCCCATGAACCCATTACCAAAACTGACCTTTATTTTGCCGGACTAAGCGGAACAAACAACAGCGCAGAAAAAAGAAAAAAATTTCAGCAGTCCCTGAATTTGCCGTCTGTCCTGTCTGCCAATGCATTATTAGAGGTATTGAATGCTAGAATGACAAGGGAAGAATTTCTTGCTATGACACAGGAGGAAATTTAATGTATCTATCATCTTTTACATTTATAGTGGTATTGCTCCCCATCATACTGGTATCTTATTATCTCATACCAACAAAGGGAAAAAACGGATTATTATTATTTTGGAGTATGATAGTATACGGATGGGGAAATCCATTCCGGTTATTATATCCGGCAGCATGCGTATTTTTTGATTATGGGATTGGATTAGTATTAGAAAGAATGCAGAACCGAAAAAAAATCAGTACCATTATATTGGCATTTTCGGCATTGATACAAATTATTGCCATGACGTTAATTCGGACAATGGTTCAGGAGAGGGAAGGCTTTTTATTTCCGTTCGGAATTGCAGTTTATACATTGCAGGGGTTAGGGTATCTCATTGGAATTTACCGCAGAAGGCATATGGCATCTGTGAAATTTCTAAATGTTGCGCTGTATATCTTCATGTTTCCGGTAATTTATGCTGGCCCTTTAATGACTTATCTGGAATATCAAGAACAATTGGAAAAACGACCATGTAACATCATGCAGTTAAGTAAGGGACTGCAATTATTTATCAGAGGTTTAGCAGAAAAAGTGATTCTTGCGGATACATTTGGTTATATATTTCGTGAACTGCGTCAAGCTGGACAAATGAGTATGTTGACAGCATGGCTCACCACGCTTTCTTTTTCGATGTATCTCTATTTTGAGTTATTAGGATACACAGAAATGGCGAGAGGGTTAGGCAAATGTTTTGGGTTTCAGTTTCCGAAAAATTTCAGCCATCCATTTTTCACTTCCAGCATCACAGCATTCTTACAAAGTTGGAATGTCACTTTGTTATTATGGTTTCAGACGAATTTCAGATATTTTCTATTTCGCAATTTTGAAAGGAAATGGCAAAGATACCTATTTTTAATTCTAACATGGGCGTTCATTGGGGCATGGTATGGCTTAAAAATACAATTCATCATCTGGGGTATTTTCATGGGGATTTTGGTAAGCATAGAACAGCTCACAGGATTAGATAAAAATTTCATAGAGGAAAATTCTGGAAGAAAAGGCTATGTATTTGGCTTAATTTACACTGCGATTTTACAGCAATTTTTATTTGTATTGTTATTTGCCAAAAATCTCACTGAAGCTGGAACTATCTGGAAAGCAATGTTAAGTTTTGGCAATGGCATTGCAGACCAGACGGGATTCTATTTCTTCACGTCATATATTGCCCTACTGTTATTGGGGCTTTATATTGCAGCGGATTTATTCCAGAACATCACAGAAAGAATTGCAGTTACAGAAATAGGGCAGAAGCTATTCATATGTGAACCGTTAGTATATGGTTTATTATTCTTATTTTGTTTGGCATCAATGCTATACGGGGAACGTATGACGGAACTATGGTTAAAAATTTAGGTGCTTGAAATGAAACAGAAAAAATTACATTATTCGATTGTATTCGTTATTCTGCTGATTGATTTGACCCTTGGCATAGGAACAATCAAAAGCTATGATAAAACCGCCCTCATGCGTCCAACATTGCAACATTTTTTCAATGGAACATGGGCTGAACAAACCGAAAAATATTTACAGGAGCATATTGGATTTCATGATGTACTTTTCCGAATTAAAAGCAATGCTGATTTATTCATTGGGGAAAAAATGATTCAAGGGGTCTACGTCACAGATGAAATGTTGCTGGAAAAATTATATGCATCTGATATTCCCGACATTGTAACCGCTGCCGAACCAGTCAATCAATTTTATGAAGAAACCCAAATTCCCACCTATTTCATTCTTGTACCCTCAGCATCAGAAATCTACAAAACTAAATTACCAGCTAATGCTATCAATGCCGAACAAAAGAACAGAATTCAGCAAATCTATCTGGAAACAGTCAACGGTGTGCATTGTATTGATGCCTATAATATTTTATCCTCCCTGAAAGATAATTACATTTACTACCGAACAGATACCAGATGGACGTGTTGTGGAGCGTACTACGTTTACCAGTCCGCCATTCAAAAGATGGGCTTTACCCCTGTATCTTATCAGAAATTTGTTATCTCTCATATGAGTACAGAATTTCGGGGAAATCTTTATGAAAAAACGCTATATAACGGAGTAAGAGCAGATGTATTAGACCGCTATCGAAATGAATCCAGCGGACAAATTACTTCTATCACTGCATACTATGCAGACGGTCAGACGGAAGACAGAGGTAATCGCCTTTATGATACTACCGCCCTCATTGGTGATGATAAATATCAATACTATCTAGGTAAACCCTGTCAGAAACTCATCATCCACACTAATATTGAAAATGGTAAGAAATTGTTATTATATAAAGATAGCTTTGCAGATTGTGTTGTTCCCTTTTTGATTCATCATTATAGTGAAATCTGTATCGTGAACCTAGAACAAACCGGAGAAGATTTCCATCATGTTGTGGATACATCCGAGTATACCCAAGCCCTATTTTTGTGCAGTATGAAAAATTGGGGCAATTTATTTGCATGACATTCGAATGGTCATTTTTATTGAGACTTTTTTCATCTGACCGTTGCTTTTTTTATGATTGTATGCTATAATAAGGACAAATGAAATGCGTGTGGAATGGAAAGACTAAATTCAAGTTGATTCCTTGAAAGGAGCATCTTAATGGCGAAAAAAGATAAAATTGAATATATTTGTACACAATGTGGTGCAACTACTACCAAATGGAACGGTTGCTGCCCTTCCTGCGGTCAATGGAATACTTTGGAAGAATCCATTCCCATGGAAACTATGGGCGGTACTCATAAACTTGTTGACCTTTCCAGCCGAATTCATCTCATTTCTGAAATTACCAGCATGAATGAAACTCGTTATCAAACTGGTTCGGGAGAACTCGACAGAGTTCTTGGCGGTGGGCTTGTCAAGGGGTCTATCGTATTGTTGGGCGGTGAACCCGGAATTGGGAAGAGTACGCTACTTTTGCAGATATGCCAATATTTAGGACAGAATCACCGTGTACTATACGTTTCCGGTGAGGAAAGCGAACGACAATTGAAATTACGTGCTGAACGTTTAAATGTGTCGTCTAATAATCTCTATATCCTGACTGAAATGGATGCGCAAGCAATTTGTGATACTATCGAGGTTTCAAAGCCGGATGTTGTCATTATTGATTCCATTCAAACCATGCAGATTCCTCAAATTTCCTCCACTCCTGCAAGTCTAACACAAGTTCGGGAATGTACCAATTTATTTATGCATACGGCGAAACGGCTCGAAATTCCGTTTTTCGTTGTCGGTCATGTCAATAAAGACGGTGCAATTGCAGGACCAAAGGTCATGGAACATATTGTGGATACCGTTTTATTTTTTGAAGGGGAACGACATATGAGTTATCGTGTTCTAAGGGCGGTCAAAAATCGTTTCGGCTCTACAAATGAAATCGGTGTTTTCGATATGCAGGAAAAAGGCTTGAAAGAAGTCGAAAATCCCTCTCAAATGCTCCTTGCTGGTCGTCCGTTAGGGGTATCGGGTACTTGTATTGCCTGCGTGATGGAGGGTTCAAGACCCATCCTCGCAGAGGTACAGACGCTCATTTCAAAATCTGGATACTCTACCCCAAAACGTACGGCGACAGGGTTTGACTATAACCGTATGAGTTTGATTCTGGCTGTCCTCGAAAAAAGATGCGGACTCAATAGCGGTACTTTAGACGTGTATCTGAATATTGTCGGGGGATTTCGATTGGATGAGCCTGCCGGAGATTTGCCGGTTGCATTGGCTTTGTATTCGTCTCTGGTAGATAGGGCTTTACCTGATAAATTGATTGCCATTGGAGAAGTGGGGCTTGCTGGGGAAATCCGTAACGTATCGCATATTGTCAAACGTGTGGAAGAGGCTCGGCGCATGGGCTTTGAGGTTTGTATTGTTCCAAAACAGGCACTCTCCGCACTCCCAAAAAGCTCAAAGGCTTTGCGAATTTTCGGGGTAAGTTCACTACGGCAGGCATTCAGCGCATTAGGCAGACTTGAACAGGAAACGCTTGACAAACAGAAAGATGGAAATGTTAATCAATGAAAGGAGTTTATCAATTATGATTTATACTATCACTTTTAATCCGGCTTTGGATTATTATATGAATGTCAACAATTTTCGCCTTGGTGAGGTCAATCGTGCCAATTCTGAACGCATGAGGGCTGGCGGTAAAGGTATCAATGTGTCAATCGTTCTGCATAATTTAGGAATGGAAACAAAAGCCCTCGGATTTCTCGCAGGGTTTACAGGGGTTCTCATTGCCAGAATTCTCAAAGACCTTCCAAAGGATTTTATTCCTCTCGCTGAAGGGAATTCCCGTATCAATATGAAAATTTGCTCCCCTAAAGAGGAAACCGACATCAACGGCATTGGTGCAAAAATTACGGAATCTGCTATGAATGAATTGTATCAAAAATTGGATGCGATGCAAGAGGGTGATACTCTTGTTTTGGCTGGCAGTATTCCCAACGGTGCGCCTGATACCATGTATGCGGATATGATGGACAGATTCAAAGATAAAAATATCCGCTTCGCTGTGGATGCTTCCGGCGAATTGCTGAGAAATACCCTTGCTAAAAATCCGTTTGTTGTCAAGCCGAATCATGTCGAATTAGGGGAATTGTTCGGGGTTCGTCCCACTACCCCTAAAGAGGTTGAACGCTATGCAAGAAGATTGCAGGAGATGGGCGCACAAAATGTGCTTGTTTCCATGGGAGATAAAGGGGCTTTGTTATTGGGCGCAAGTGGTGAGGTTTATTTCCGCCGTGCGCTTCGTGGAAAGGCTATCACTACCACTGGTGCAGGAGATTCCATGTTAGCTGGATTTCTTGCAGGTTGGGAACGATACCACGATGAGGAAAAAGCCCTTTTAATGGGAATTGCTGCGGCTAGTGCAAGCGTATTCTCTGGTAGTTTAGCATTACGGGAAGATGTAGAAGCTATTTTCAAGACGCTCAATCATCCGATTGTATGAGATTTTTCAAGCAGTTCATTTTTACAATCGTTATGATTGGATTGTGTGCCATTGTGGGAATGGGGTGTCTGTTTGCGGTGTATCTCATTCCGGTTGACAGAATGCAGGAACATTTGACCACTTCGGCGGAAACGCTTTCCCATGAATCAACACATGAGCCTTTTCTTGGCATTCAAGGCTATACGCTTGACATTCACACGGATTCTTTGATGCTCATGGAAACCGCAGACAATGACGAAATGCATTCGACTTTTCAGCGGTCTTTGCTGTGTTCACATTTGACAGATGAACAGGAAACAGATGAGTTTCATATGAGAGAATTTCTCATTGCTTATGCAGGGAATCAGAATCCGCCTTGTTATCGGGTGACTTATGCCCGTTATTGGCATGGGTATCAATTGTGGCTGAAACCATTGCTGTATGTGACTGATTATCATGGAATCCGGTGCATTGTTGGTATCTTTCAAATCATTATCACGGTATTGTTATTGGGGATTGCTTGGAAACGAGACCGGAATCTTATTTTGCTACTGCTTCCGGTTTGTGGGGCATTGCTTCCGCCGGCTATGGTCTGCATGGAATACATGAGTTTATATAGCATTATCGTGATTTCGTGTATTATTTTGTTAAAACGGAAAAAATGCGGATGGTATTTCTTTGTCAAGGTTGGAATTGCAGTTGCTTATTTTGATTACCTCACTTATCCTATTGTGTCTCTGGGGATTTTATTGCTATTGTATGGGATAATGCAACCATATCATTCTTGGGAATTCGTCAAATATTCCTTTGCGTGGGGGATTGGCTACGCTGGGATGTGGGCTTGTAAATGGGTTGTTGCTACCATTTTTACAAAGGAAAATGTATTTTTGGAAGCTTGGCAGAATATGGCACACCGTACCGCTGATAATGCTTATTTACAGAATTTCAATTTATGGGATGTTATTGTGAAAAATATCCATTATTTTGTAAGCAATCCGGCAATTTTGTTATCTTTGGGGTGCTTGGCTATTGAGATTGTGAGATGCTCCAAATTAAAAAAACGTTTCGATAAAACAAAATTATTCGCTTGTGGATTTGTGGGGCTGATGCCGTTTTTGTGGTATACCGTTCTGAAAAATCATTCATGGGTTCATGCATTCATGACTAATCAAGACCTCTGCACGGCAACAACTGCAATTTTATTCTTGATGTCACCCAAAAAAAACCCGTCCTCTTAAATTGAGGACGGGTTTTAGCTTGCTTCCAAAGTCAGGAAATTCGTCAACTGCTCAATTGGAATGGGTTTCGAATATTTATAGCCTTGCAAATATTTTGCACACATACGGACACAGCTTTTTTCATCCACATCATTTTCGATTCCTTCAAACAATACAGAATAGTGCAATTTATCAAACATCATGGCAAAGGTGCTTACCATATAAAAGGCAGAATCACTTTTTCCGGACTCAATCAACATGGAACGGTCAAATTTGATAATATCAAAGGGGATTTCCATAATTCTATCAAAATTGGAATAGCCTGTTCCGAAATCATCTAAGTAAAATTTGATACCTAATTTTTGCAATTCCATGACTTTTTGCTTCATCAAATTGAAATCAGATTCGTTCCGGCTTTCTGTAATTTCAATGGCGATTTTTTCATAAGGTACTTGATTCCTTGCAATAATTTGCTGAACTTCCTGACAGAAATCTTCATAACGAATATCCAGCGTAGAAAAATTGACAGATACTCGGTTGATATAATATCCTTCTTCCATCAAAGTCCGCACAGCCCCACAAGTCTTATTGAGGATAATCAGGCTCATTGCATGAATCAAATTATTCTGCTCTGCTAATGGGATAAACTGGTCTGGGAAAACCATCCCTACATTGGGGAGTTTCAAGCGCATTAACGCTTCCGCTGTATCATATGTTTGGGTCACAATATTGAAAACAGGCTGACAATATACAAGGATTCTTTCATCATCAAGGTCATACTGATTTACAATATCTTCCAACTGGGTCAAAATATAGCTATCCTTATAGAAACGTTTTACATCCTCTTCCCGCACTTCATAGACGGTATTATTTATCATAGTGGTTTCGACAGAATCCATAATCCGGATATATTCATGACTGGAAGTAATGTCTGCTGTTGTTTCCATGATAACAACTTTATAATCCATCTTGAATTTGTCATGTCCGGAGGTGAAATTTTCAACCATCTGGTCAAAAACTTTATCCTGATGCAGATTGAATCTTTTCTCAAAGACCAAAAGCATTCTATCATTGGGGAAATGGTATAATACTCCCCTCTGAACGTTCTGACGGAAAAATTGATAGAATTCAAACTTGACAGATTGAGATTCTTTAATAATTTTCGAAAAGTTTGACATGGTACAGCTTACCAGTATCATGGTACGATTTTTATTCAGTTTGTCGTCAAGTTCATCATAAAAATAACTCTCGTCCACTGCGCCGGTATCAATATCATACGGATTGGAATGGAACAGGAAAATTAAGCCCAATACAGGGAATAAATATGTTCCACAGGTGAATGAAGTCTGTCCGTGAATTCCCTGCATAATTAACATGAACATTGCAAGTACATTTGGTGCAAATAAGCCCCAAAATACTTGACGTATCATTCTGCTACGAAAACGTATCAATACAATGAAAATCGCAATATTGAAAATGGCATACAATGGGATATACGGATTGAAAACAGTGTATACCTTTCTGTCTGCGTCTACCCATGCCGTGAAATGGAAAAATATTCCTACAATATCCAACACTGTCGCCAAAGCTATCAAAAAAAGTGAAAAATTGCTATGTTTCTTTGAATTTACCGGATTTGCCCACAGGCACTCCTGCAAGTAAAGCAAGTAAAAAAACGGCACAAGTGCTAATACAATATGATGAATGGCACGGAATAAGTAAAAGAAAAATACTTTATTGGGTGGGGAAACTAATTCAATTTGATAGATAATATTGGTAAATGCTGAACCAAAACAAAGTATTAACGTTTTTAATGCAAGTCCAAAATTTCGCTTTCTATGTGAATATGTCTGCATTAAGATAATAAACATCAAAATACAAATCGAAACAACTGTCAAGTCCCCAACAGGTGTGTATTTTCCTGCGTTTAAAATAGGAATCGCATCTTCTAAATTAAGCCAATCTGAAAGTTTCATCCTATTACACCCCCTTTCATATTTTGTGCATTCTGTAACATTATATCACATTTTTTATCAATTGTCAATCATTTAACAATAAGTTTACATTTCGTTTAAAAAATACGGCAAATTGCACAAATAGAAAGAGTAGATTTTGGAGATAAGGCGATTATAACAATACACAGCCTTGGTTATCAATTTTCATATCTTGTACTTTCCATCCATTCAAGCCAATATTATCCAATGAAAAGCGCATTTTTCCTGCAAAAAATGTGTTGTCCTCGTCTGCGATTGCCATAATAGTTGGTCCAGCACCAGAAATATAGGCGGCATATGCGCCATGTGCATAGGCAATGTCAAATACTTCCCTTGCATGGGGTATCAATGCCATTCTGTAAGGCTGGTGCAATTTATCATGAACGGCGGTTCGCAGGTTCTCAAATTTCCCTGTCAAGAGGCTTGCTGAAAATAAAGCTGCTCTTGACAAATTGTATACAGCGTCTTTGTGAGCGACTTCTGTTGGCAGGCAGGCTCTTGCTTTTTCGGTTTTTAGTTCAAAGTCGGGTATCATTGCCACAAAACGGAGCTTTGTATAAACTTCCTGTTTCACCCAATGCACCCTTCTCCCATCAAAAACCGCTGTCACAATTCCCCCTAATAAGGCTGGGGCGGTATTATCGGGGTGTCCTTCAATCTGTGCTGCTAAGTCTACTAAATCATCCGTTCCCAAAGGATTCCCAAGTAATGTATTTGCGCCCATCAATCCGGCAACAATGCAGGCGGAACTTGAACCAAGTCCCCTTGTCATGGGGATGGTGTTGGTTTGAATCATCCTCAATCCGTCAAGCTTCTTTCCACATATCTGATAAACGTCTTTGACAGATTGGTAAATCAGATTGTTTTCATCCGTGGGAATGGGCGTTTCATCAGCGGAAGTGATTGCAATGGTATCAGATTCTTCCATTTCCACAAAATTGTAATATTGCAAGGCAAGCCCTAGGGCATCAAAACCAGCCCCAAGGTTGGCACTGGTGGCAGGGATTTGTAATTTTATCATAAATTTTTCTTTCCTTTCATCAATTTTTTTACAATTGGATTGCAATTGTTCATAAAAATATCAATATGGTTAGCTCAAAACACTTGACATTTACTACAAAAATATGGTATAATAGTTGAAAATTCATAGGAGGTATGTTGATTGAAGTTATTTACCAAAGAATTCACAAGGACAATCAAGAGGGCATTTAATTTGCACGAAGACACAGCAACTCATGAAGAAATTCGACAGAGAATCTTAAGCGGCGGACAGGTCACGGGTACAAATATGTGCGTTTTGATTTGTGCAATTCTGATTGCTTCTGTAGGATTGAACACAGGTTCAACGGCGGTCATTATCGGGGCTATGTTGATTTCTCCTTTGATGGGTAGTATTTTAGCCATGGCATACGGCACGGCAGCAGCGGATTTCATGCGATTCAGACGGCATTTTTATGGATTTATGATACAGTTGGTAATTAGTATCTGTGTTTCGACTTTGTATTTCCTGCTGTCGCCTATCAATGAGCCAAGTTCGGAATTATTGGCAAGAACACAGCCGAGTGCTTATGATGTTGTGATTGCTACCGCCGGCGGATTGGCTGGAATCGTGGGGAGTACCCGACAAGACAAGGCGAATAATATCATTCCAGGGGTTGCCATTGCTACCGCACTCATGCCCCCTGTCTGTACCTGCGGTTATTCTATCGCACATTTGGAATGGCAGATGTTGGTAGGAGCGTCTTATTTGTTCATGGTAAATACCTATTTCATCTTTCTGTCTGCTGTCATCATACTGGAAGTTCTGAACATTCCAAAGGTCAATACATTGACAGAAAAACAGTGGAAACGGCTCAAAAAGATGATGATTCGTAATACTATTTTAATCTTATTGCCGTCGATTCCATTGACTATCTTTATGGTAAAAGGCTAACAATCAAAAAGGGTATCCCTTGAATAGGGGATACCCCTTTTTTGATATTTTCTTGCAATCACTTCAAATAACTATACAGCTGACATGAAATCATTCCATTATAGAGCTTTCTGCGCTTGTCGGCTTTTTTTCCGAAACAACGTTCAAAATCAGAATCACCACAAATCACATGCAAGGGAGCTGTCAAAACTTTTCCCATGGTTTGGTAGATTTGCTGTGCTTCTCTCTGTTCTAACATTCTTTCACCGTAGGGAGGGTTACAGAAGGTGACAGCTCCAGAAATGGGCTGGAAGTCCTTGATGTCACGCTGTTCAATGTGCAGGAATTTTTCAACTCCGGCTTTTTTGGCGTTTTCCATTGTCAGGCGGACAGCTTGGGGGTCTATGTCCCATCCCCAACCCTCAAAGGCTACATTGCGGTTGATTCTGTCGAGGGCTTCGGAGCGTGCGTTTCTCCATGCCGAATCTGGTACACTGTCCCACTGTTCCGCCTGAAAACGGCGGTCAAGTCCGGAGGCAATGTGACATGCACGGCGGGCGGCTTCAATCAGAAATGTGCCACTTCCACAAAAGGGGTCACATACCAGCGTATCACTCCGCAGTCTGCCTAAATCCAGAATTCCAGCGGCTAACGTCTCACGAATGGGCGCAAGGTTGGAATTTCTGCGATATCCTCTCTTATGTAAGCCTTCGCCGGATGTGTCAAGGTATAGGCTGACTTGATTTTTCAGGATGGTGAACTGCAATTGGTGAACGCTTCCTGTTTCAGGGAGGAAACTATTCAGATGATAGGCATTCTGTAACCGCTTGACAGCGGCTTTTTTCAAAATCTTCTGACAGGCTGGAATGCTGTGCAATGTCGAATTTACGGAATGTCCCTTGACGGGAAATGCATCCTCTTTTCCGATGAACTGTTCAAGGGGTGCTTGATACATCCCTTGAAACAATTCCTCAAATGTTTCTGCTTTGAATTCGTTCAATAAAATCTGTACACGTTCTGCAACAGAAAGATTGATATTGGCTTTGGCTAGGGTATCCCAATCGCCTGACCAGTTGACACGTCCATCTTGTACGGTAATCTCTGTACCGCCGATTCTGGTGACTTCAAACCGGAGTACTTTCTCTAAGCCAAAATGACAGGGTGCTGAAAATCGAATACTCATGCACTCACCGCCTTATTGTAATGTGAAGCCACTGCTACCAGTTCCACCACTGGAAGAATTTCCACTGCTGGAAGAATTGCCGCTGCTGGAAGAAGAGCTACTGGAAGAAGAGCTACTGGAAGAACGATTACCAGAAGAATTTCCGGAAGAATTATTATTGTTGTAGCGAACTTTGGGAGCTGTACAAGTTTTGCAATAGGGTGCATTGGTCGATTTCCAGTAACCAGTTTCGCCCCTCGGGCAATATGCGCCGGCAATTTCTCCGGTATTGGTACACATAGGAGCAGCGATAACTGTCTCACAAACTGGGTAACTTGCTTCGGATTCAATGTTATTCGCATATTCACCAATGACATTGTACCACATTTTAGCAGAGTTGATAGAAGTATCCAACATTTCACGCTTGGGATAACCAATCCATACACCAGAAACGAAATCTTCTGTCAAGCCAATAAACCAGAGGTCGCCCCATTCCTGTGTTGTACCCGTTTTACCAACAACTTCCTTATTGCTGAGTTGTGCTGCACCTGCTGTACCATTGGGAGATACTACATTTTTCATCATACGATTCATGACATAAGCCGTTTCTGGGTCAATGACATCATGTGCATTTCCTTCACTATCATAAACCAATTCATGGTTGCCCTGTTCCAGTCTGGAAACAACGTGCGCCTTATAGTAGACACCACCATTACCATAGGGAATATATGCATTCACCATATTTTTCATGGTGACACCATATGTCAACGCACCTACAGAAAGCGGAGATAAGTCAATATCAGAATTGCCTTGTCCGTCAACTTCTGTCAATTTCAAGCCCATCTTTTCCGTGGAATAGATATATACTGCTTCCGGAGTCAATGCATCTACCAGACGTGCCGAAATGGTATTCAGAGATTTCATCAATCCATAATACATATACAAGTCACCGCCGGAATAGTTCAGGCTGGTAGAGTTGGAAGAATAGTTATGGGGCCACAATGAACCATCTGGCATAGTTAAACCGTAGTCACGGATTTTAGAACCCCAATGAAATTCATCTGAATAAATACCAAATCCATAACCAGCGACTGGCTTAATGGTTGACCCTGGTTGACGTGTTTCCATGGTTGCAAAGTTCATAACAAGGGAATCCTTTTTTTCACCAATCGCACCAACACAGGCAAGCACTCTGCCTTCATAGTCCATTGCAATGAATGCACTTTGTGGGTATACTGGCTCATCATTATAGTCAATCACACCATCTTCATTTGTGTCGTTCTGGTAACGTGCGGAATTTCGGGTATTGATGAGATTATTCAAATCTAAATATTTTTCTTCGACATATTCCTGCATCACTGGGTCAATGGTGGTATAAATCTGATAACCGCCTGTATTGATACGGTGCAAGGCTTCTTCTTTGCTGATGGCATAAGTTTCCATCAAATAATCCTGTACTTCTCGGAGAGCGGTTTCTACTGTCCAGCTCATAACCGCCTTATCATCATCCACTTCTTTAGCGATAGGATGCGCTTTTTTATACTCTGACATATCTGTGAATAGCAACTTTTCGTTCAATGCTTCCTGATATTCGTCATAGGATAAAGCACCGTGTACATACATCTGCCAAAGTACATACTCCTGACGGTCACGGTTTCTTTTTCGTCCGGAAAGCACTTTTTCGCCTGTTTCATCATCAATGTAATAAGCAAATGGGTTAATGGTTTCCGGTGACTGCGGAATTGCTGCTAAACATGCTGCTTCTGCAACAGTCAAATCCCCGACATTCTTTCCAAAATACTTGATTGCTGCCATTTCAATGCCATTGGCTGAACCGCCAAACCCGATATAATTCAAGTACGTTTCAATAATTTTCTGTTTCGAATAATTTTTTTCCAATGTCATAGCACGGAAAATTTCACGGATTTTACGAGCTGGCGAGGGGTCATCATCACCAGTGACATTTTTAATGAGCTGTTGGGTAATGGTAGAACCACCACGGTCAGTATCCCAGAAGTGCAACACCAAGTTGATACAAGCGGCAATCGTATTCTTGTAGTCAACACCATCATGTGTATAGAAACGTTCGTCTTCGGTGTATACAAATGCATCTAATACGTGTTGCGGAATGTCTTCAATATTAACCGGAATACGCTGTACTTCGTTACTTACCTGATAAAGCGTTACCAGATTGCCGTCTACGTCCGTGCCGTATACATTAGTATTATAGGAAAGTTCCATTTCTTCAAGGGTAATTGAAGAGGCATCTTCCATGAAATCCAATACATATACTGTTGTTGCTGTGGCAACAATTGTTCCCGTGATAATCGCTATCAGGAAAATTGACAGAACGGTAGAAAGCAACACGGAAATCAGCCGTTTTATCACTCTCCATGCTTTTGAAGGTTTCTTCTTTTTCGCTCTGGAGGAAACGACTCCTTTTTTGACTTGCTCTTGCATAGAATCTAAATCCTTTCTCTTTTGGGTAAGGGGTGAAAAACAACATTACTTTTATTATAACACACAAATTTCATTTTGTTAAGACCTTTTTCGAAAATTTCGAAATTTTCGGAAATTCTTCAACAAAATGCACAAAAAAAGACGTTGCAACCTTGTTAGAATGTCAAAAATGAAATATATTCGAGATTATCCCCCGATTTTTTCGGAAATATGGATACCATTTTAATTTTTTTCGGCTGTAAATTCGTTTTCAATTGCAAAGGCATGATTCATGGGTCCTGAACCTTTGCCAAGGTTCAACATTGCACCCAATGCACCGGAAATATAACGTTTTGCCCGTTCAACGGATTCTACCATAGTAAATCCTTTCGCTAAATTGGAGGCGATTGCACTGGATAATGTGCAACCTGTTCCATGGGTATTAGGATTGTCAATGCGTTTCCCTTTCAACCACATTGCACCATCTTCCCAATATAGAAAATCATTGGCATCATTCAAAGAATGTCCCCCCTTCAATAATACTGCACAATGATACTTTTCATAAATCATCTTAGCTGTTTGTTCCATCGCTTCCACGGATTGAATCGAAATACCCGTCAATTCCTCTGCTTCGGGGATGTTGGGCGTGATAATGTCCGCTATGGGAATGAGCTTTTCCTTCAATACGGAAATTGCATCTTCACTAATCAATTTTGCGCCGCTGGTGGCAATCATAACAGGGTCAAGGACAATATTTTTCGCCTGATACTTTGTCAATTTGTCTGCAATGGTTTCAATTAAGCTCCCAGAAGATACCATTCCGATTTTGACAGCATCCGGAAAAATATCCGTAAAAATACAATCTATCTGTTCTGCAAGAAATTCGGGGGTAACGTCCATAATGGCGGTAACTCCCCTTGTATTTTGTGCGGTTAATGCCGTGATGGCACTCATGGCATAAATTCCATTTGCAGTCATGGTTTTCAAATCTGCCTGAATGCCTGCGCCTCCACTGGAATCACTGCCGGCAATTGTCAAGGCGGTTTTCATGCTTCTCATGCTCCTTTCATAATATCTCTTTGGCTTTTGTGAGTAATTCCCTGCACCTTGTTTCAATGTCCTGAGCAGAAAAAATCGCTGATACTAAGGCGAAACCATCCATTCCCCAACCTTTCAGCTGTGACATATTTTCTTGGTTGATTCCGCCAATCGCTACCACAGGAATTTTCACAGTATCGCAAATTTCACGGAATACAGCATCATCAATCTGTCTGGTGTCGGTTTTGGTAGAAGTTGCGAATACTGCGCCAACTCCCAAATAATTTGCGCCGTCTTCCTGTGCTGTCAAGGCTTGTTCAAGGGTTTTCGCTGTCACACCAATGATTTTATCTTCCCCCAGAATTTGGCGGACTTCATGGGGGTTCATGTCGTTTTGACCTACATGAACACCATCCGCACCCGATTTGAGTGCAATTTCAACGTTATCATTGATAAGCAAAGGCACACCATACCGACTGCAAAGGGCTTTCATTGCAATGGCTTCTTGTAAAAAATCCTCAGCATTGAGTTTTTTTTCACGAAGCTGAACACAAGTGACACCGCCTTTTATGGCGCATTCCACTTGTTCTAATAAGGTTTGGCGATTTGTCCACATTCGGTCAGTCACTGCATAAAGCTGTAAGCATTCTTTTGTAAATTTCATGCAAATTCATCCTTTTTCATTCAAATCTTTAATTTTTTATTGTACCAAATCAATATGTATAAATCATGAATAATTCATGACAAAATTATGAAACTCCAAAATCTAGTTCCATCAAAAACAAAATCCGGAACATCAAAATTCCGGATTTTGGGATATTTCTAATCTTCTCATTCTCTTTCAGGAATTATTCTTCCTCTTCCTTTTTGCGGAGCATCCCAGAATTCAACATTGCTCCTGCACCGATTCCAGTCAACAAGAATGCAATGAAAGCACCGCCGACTGTTTTCAGGGAATTATTACCAGTTTCCGGCAAATTTTCGCCGTCTTCTTTGGTAGCAGTTGTTTCTGTGGGAGTTGTTGCAGTTGTAGCAGTGGTAGCATTTTCTGTAGCAGTTGTGGCGGTTGTTTCTGTTGCAGTGGTGGTAGTTGTTTCCGTGGTTGTGGTTTCAGTGGTTGTTTCCTGTGGGGTTACTTCTGCTTCAAAGTCGAAATCATAGGTATTTTCATAGCCTGTTGCAGTGATGGAAAGGGAATATGTGCCACTTTCAGCAAATACAGCATTTCCATTGCTTGCGACTTCTGTATCGATAGTACCATCAGCCTTGACAATGGTTGTACCTCTCCTACCAGTGTTGTAAGCATTTTCGCCAACCTTGACAGAGGTAATATTTGCAATGAAGTTTGTGACATCTTCCTCTGTGTAGCCTTCCGCAGCTACTAATTTCCCATTGTTGTAAACCACTGGAATTTCAGCAGTAGAAAGCACAAATGTACCCTTTACATCAGCATATTTTCCATTGGTATCAGAATAGGTAACAGTGTAACTCTTAGGCTGTGCATTTTCATAGGCGATTGTTCCGCCGTCAACTGTGAAGCCTTCCTCAACCGTTGCAGAAATTGCATAATCTGTCGGGAATGCGGAAATATCAGCTGTGACTGAACCTGTTCCAGAATTGCCGTTTTCAACTTCTACACCAGCTGTGAAAATTTCAGGGAGATACAAATTCAAATTGCTTATTGTTCTATAACCATCTAATGTGATGATTGTGAAAGAATCAATGGTTGCACCATTACTGCTGTAGTAGTCGGGGTTGTCAGTGTTATTTCCATGAGTCTCTGTTACATAGCCGACAGACCAAACATATTCGCCATTTCTCCAAATATTTTCCAATGCACGGAGGGCATAATAATTGCCGTCGGTTGTCTTGACAATAGCACCATAAGTATCAGCGTCTTTCGGTGCATTCTCCACTTTCAACTGATAATCACCATATTTTGTCTGTGTCTGGAGTGTGACAGCTCCGCCAACTTCTACCGCCCCATCAGTATCAACCAATTCAGAGAAGAAAGCTGTCCCATTGGAAACAGTTACCTTTTTGTATGCAGTCGGTTCGGTTTCAAGGGCTGTGAAATTGTAGTTATTTTCACCAAGTGCATCTAAATCAGCCTGAGTAATGGCTACCGGATAAACAACACCAAGAATCTGACCACCGCCATTTTCACCCTCTGCATAGAAAGTACCAGCAACAAGACCGCCATTTGTCCAAGTGCCATCTTCGCCAACACTTCCGGTTTGGTTCATCTTCCATTTGCTGGTAGTTGCAGAAGAAACTGCATCTACTTCCACATCAGAATTCTTTGCATCAGCAAATTCAGCTTTGAAAAATTCAGAATAGGGGATTTCCATTGTCCCATAGATATAGCCGTCTTTTACCTCTGTACCTGCGGGAGCGGTATATTCTGTGGTAATCTTGCCAATGATGTAATTATCTGCACTGAATTCAATGGTATAGGTTGTGCCGTCAACAGGTTCGCCGAATGTTTGGGTTGTTCCTGCTTTGTTGGTAACGCTTCCGGCTTCAATTGCAATTTTGCCATTGGTTACGTCAACAAAAGTGGGGTCAATATCATCATCCGCAGAGTCTACAACAAGGGGTGTCAGATAAGTATATTCTGCATTTCTTCCGCCTGTGGTGTAGTAAACCTTCGCAGTGAGATTCTGTATATCTTCTGGAAGTCCCTTCAAACTAATGGTATTTGCATCTTCAAAGGTTGCACTTACTTCACCTCTGTAGACCTGTACCACGTCAACATTGATATTGTAATCATAAATATAGTTCACATATGCTGGTGCTTGACTATCGCTCAAATCTCCGTCTTTGACAGTGCAATAATAACGAATATTGGTAATTGCCTTTCCGTCCAGTTCGGGAGTGACTGCAACATTCCAAGCAATTTCATTGAATGCCCAAATCTGGTCAAGGTGATAAAGCCCCTTTGTTGTGCCATCTTCCGCAGTAATTACCATGGCATTGATAATCTTATCAGATGTATCTGTTGCTCCAGCAACATCCAGCTGAATATCTCCTCTATTTGTACCGTAGGAAATCGGTACTTCAATTTCAGCTGAGGATGTCACAGTATCATTCCCAGCCTTGAATGTTGTACCATCCAAAACAAGGTAGTTTTCTGGTACGCTGTCAAGCACATAATAGGAATATGCTGGAGATTCTGTTAATGCTTCATAGCCTACCAGCACATTGGAAGAAGTTTGACCTCTGCCAAGCGTTGCAGTGGTAACAGTGGAATCGTCTGTGATTTCCGTACCGCCTAAAGCCTTGACTGCTTCCAAACTATCCGCCTTAACTGCCCATGTCACACCTTTCACTTGTGAGCCATTTGCACCACCAACAGCGGTTACTGTGCCATCTTCCGCAATTTCTGCGGTTGTGCCGGAATGATATGCTCCTCCGGTCTTACCATAGTTACCCGTTTTATTGGTTGCAGAGGAAACTGCATCCACGTCGCCGATTTCTGCATTTTCAGCGGTATAGAATTCACTATAGGGAATGTTCATCAGAACATAGCCACTGAAATCATTGCTCATTGCTTCTTCTGCAAAAGCAACCGCCGGAACTGCATTCGCTATTACTGCCAAAGAAAGCACAGCAGCAGAAAACTTCTTGTGTTTCATCATTGGAAACACTCCTTTCACTGAAAAAAATTTTGCTACTCTCTAACCTGTCAATTAGCTACTACTAACATTTATTGATAACTATATCAATTTTCAATTATAAATAGTTGTTTTCAGACAGCTTATTTTTAGTTAGTAATAAGTAACTAAAGATAATTATAACGGATTTTCAAATATTTGTCAAGCGATTTTTTGGATAAAAAGAAAGTACTTTCACTTTTTTTCAGTCTTTCCAACTGCTTCCTAATGCTTTTTATCGCAACCAAAGAACAAAAAACAGGTAAAATTTACTTCTGTCGTTCGGAATACTTATCAATTTTTTTGATAGTGGCTAATATTATTTTCATCTAATCAAATTTTGTTACCCATAGCAACATTTTTACTGTTTTAATGGCAAATCCTCAAGATATGAATATTGTTTGCTTGTCTTGCATAGGATACAACAAATTAAATTTTTCATAAAGGTGATTCATTATGCATCAAAAATATGTTGTTAAGATTGTTGCTGGTGTGTGTGCGGTCGTTCTCACTTTCGCCGGTGCTTGGTATACTAGCGGAAAAGTAAAGGAAAATCCATATGTTTCTGTCAGTACCTCCCAACAGGAAAAACAAGTGATTGTACTCGATGCAGGACATGGGGGAGACTCTTAAACATAGTTCATTCAAAAAAATCCTCCCTTATGGGAGGATTTAAATTTCATCATTTTTACGAGGAAACCTATATTTTTACGAATCATAGAAATGCTGTCCGTCCTTTGTAACAAGGCGTTTTGTTTTTGGGTATTCAAAAATATTAGGATTTCCAGCATTCGAAGCGAGATAATCTGCGAATTTTGCTGCGTACCATTTTGCCATTTCAAGGTTATGCATGAGGTAATGTCCGCAGTTTTCCGGCAAAACCCCTGGAACGCTTTCTACATCTTTCACAGACTGGAAAGCTCTTAATACCAGCTCATATATTTCCTGCGGTGAACGGTTTCCCTTGAGAATGAGGTAAAATCCGGTCAGACAACCCATGGGTCCCCAATAGATGACTTCATCTTTCCAGTCAGGGTCATTCCGAAGAAAAGTAGCAATGATATGCTCCAGAGAGTGCATTGCTGCCACGTCAATTGCCGGTTCTTTGTTCGGCTTTGTCACTCTGATGTCATAAGTTGTGAGTGTACCATTGCCAACAGTATCTTCTCTGCTGGTAAAAATCCCCGGAACGATGTTCGTATGGTCAACGGAAAAACTTGGTATCAAACCATCATTCTCTGTTTCTTCCTTCAGAGGGTTTAAATCGGTAGTTTTCATAATCATTCCTCCTGAAAAATATAATCGTCTACCTCAAAGTCTACCACAAAACTAGGTATATGTCAAGCAAAATAAAAGAAATATCAAATAGTTTGTATATGTTTACAAATATATCCTGTTGAATTTGTACAATTACTCAAAAAAATGGTTTCATATCAGTTTGAATATTACGATTTACATCTCAATATCCATAGAACATTTTCATTAAGCTGTTCCTAACTGATTCAACCCAAATTGATGGCATCCAAAACAGCCATTTTCCCTTAATATGGATTTCACCACGAATTTGGAATTATAGATAGCAATTCCATTCAGGTCATAATCATCATATCAATTTCTCATAGTCCATATGATATTTTTTACAAAGTTTCTTTACCTCTTCACCTATTGCAACATATTCTTGCAGAAAAATCAAGATAATTCCGAAAAATACACCTTTTCCTCCTACCTCAAAAGGAAAAGCTGTATTTTTATGCTGTCAAAATTTGTTTGCATAGCCATTTCCCACGAGCCGTGCGGATGAGGAGCATCAATCCTCTGCAACATAACTCAATGCACATTGCCAGCCAAATGCCAATTAAACCCATTTTCGAAACCAGTATCAGGGATAATGTAATTCTTACACCCCACATACTCACCAGATTGATGATACTGGGAGCGAGTGTATCACCAGCTCCACGCAACACACCAGAACATACGATGGATGCCCCATATAGTGGCTCTGCAAATGCTTCAATCCGTAAAACCTGAACACCCAAATTCTGCACCTCTGCGACATTCGTCAATATTGCAAACATCCACGGCGCAATGAAATACATCAATACTGCTGAAATGCTCATGATTCCCATTCCTGATAGAATCGTTATCCATGCATAGCGTCTGGCAAGGTCTTGCCGTTTCGCCCCAATACTTTGACCAATCAGCGTTGTAGAGGCTGTTCCAATGCCATATACTGGCATATAACAGAAACTCTCCGCTGTGACGGCTAACGAATTGGCGGCAATTGCTGTATTGCCAAGAGGTGCAATGATTTTTGTTGCGGCTACATATGCCCCACAAGTTGCTGTGTGTTCCAATGCTGTCGGTAATGCTATCTGAATGGCACGTTTCAGGCAAGTACGCTGTAATTTCCAGCTCCCCCCTAATCGTAATGCCAATTGCTCTGAACATAACAGCAAAAAAGCTGTCATCAGTAACGATATACACACTTCTGAAAGTGCTGTCCCCAATGCCGCACCCTGTACACCTAACCCGAAACCATATATTTCCACTGGTATATGAAGCAGTGGTAACATAACCGTTCTTGTCGGGAATATCAGCAATAAATTGAATACCACATCCAATATGCACAGCAAAATATTCAACAGGCTGGGTATTCGCATATTTCCGCTACATTGCAACATCTGCGCCGATAGCATCCGCATTTGTTCAAAGGGAAGTGCTAATGCAAATATCAGAAAATATGCTGATGCACTTGCACGAATATTTTCTTCTCCGCCTAGCCATTCCGGCAATATGCCACTGATGGACACCGCCAGCACCGCAAGCAACAGCCCGAATAATGTCGATACTATCAGCGATTGTCTTAACACGTTTCGGGCTTCTTCTTCTCGCTGTGCGCCTATCAACTGCGCCACCTGCACCGAAAAACCAACTGACCCCGAAATACATAGCCCACCTATCAACCATGTGGAAGTGCTGACTAACCCAATGGATGCCGTTGCTTCCTTGCCAAGACTGCCGACCATTCCAGCATCAATATATTGCATGATAACAGAGGTTACTTCTGCCAAAATCGCCGGAATGCTTAACCGGATGACCTGCCCGATTAAATGCCTGAAAGAGCTATCCTCCGTGACAAGCTTATGCATTGTGCAAAGCCCTTTCCAGACGGTTCAGACCGTCCATCACATACGAAGACGGACACGCTATATTCATTCTGAGGAAAGTTTCTCCGCCCTTGCCGTACTGCATCCCACTGGAAAGATACAAGCCCGTTTTCTGTCGAATTTCTTTTGCAAGCTGTCCGGAATTTTCCGTCACTGCTGAACAGTCCAGCCATAAAAGATAGGTCGCTTCTGACGGTACAAGCTTGATTTCCGGCAACTTTTCAAAGAGAAACTTTTTCACAAGCTGTTTATTTTCATACAGATACTTCCGCAGTGCATCCAACCATGCACCGCCTTCATTGAATGCCGAAATTGTCGCCTGTACTGCAAATGCATTTGGTTCTCCGCATTCATCTGTATTTAATCCTCTCCAGACTTTGTGCCTTAATTTCGGATTTTTCACAACAACTGCGGAAGTCTGCAAGCCTGCAATATTAAAGGCTTTCGTTGGAGAAATACAGGTAATGCTATTTTCTGCGCAAGTCTCTGAAGCTCCCATAAATGGCACATATTCCTTTTCAGGGTCGGTAATATCACAATGAATTTCATCCGAAATGACAATGACTCCATATTCTTTGGCAAGTTCTCCAATGTGCGCCAATGTTTCTTTGTCCCAGATTTTCCCAATGGGGTTATGGGGATTACTCAAAATCATCAAGGTAGTTTGTGGGTCAGAAAGTTTGGTTTCCAAATCTTCCCAATCAATCGAATAAACTCCATCTGCATAAAGCAACGGACATTCTAATATATTCCGCCCGTTGTTGCTTATGCAATTATAAAAAATATTATAGACTGGTGTCAGAATCAGAACGTTTTCCGCTGGTGTGGTGAGTTTCCGCACACAGCTTGACAATGTGGGTATCACTCCGGTACTGAAAATCAACTCTTTTCGAGAAAATTTCACATGATGGCGATTCTCCCACCAGTTGATATAAGCATCATACCATTCATCCGGTAAGATGGAATAGCCAAATATCCCATGTTCTGCACGTTGTTGAATGGCTTGAATGATTTCGGGGGCTGTCTGGAAATCCATATCCGCCACCCACATCGGCAATTCATTGGGGGAAATGTCCCATTTCAGGGAATTGGTATGACTTCTGTCAATCGGGGTATCAAAATTATAATTCATGGCTGTACCTCACAAATAATTTTCGTTTTTTCGGGGTCAATCTGTTCCGGCTCTAAAATCAATGTTCCAATCGATTTCGCACGAAGCACCCCACCGGCTGGATTTTTCACGCTGTCGATGTGGCTGACAATTTCCGCATCAATCGTGGAGTATTCAAATGCAAGAGTTGTATTTAACAATTTGCAGTTTCTCATGACAAGATTCTCAATGTAACAGAACCCTTGCAAGCTTTCAACAGTGCAATTCTCTAATGTGATGTTACGAGAGTTCCAGCCGAAATATTCTCCCGAAATAAAGGAATTTCGAACGGTAATATTTTCACAGTTCCAGAATGCATCTTTCGTCAAAAGGGCTGAATCCTCTACAATGAGATTTTGTGCGCCGTCAAAACTGTAATTGCCTACTAATTGCAGATGGTCAATTTTTGCGTCTGTGCAATTCATGCCGAAATAGTCACCCTTTGCGGAAATGTTGGAAAGTACCAGATTCTGACAGTTCCAAAGCGTTTCTTCTGCATTGGGGAAAGTGACGTTTCTCAATGTGACATCCTCACAACGGCGGAACATTTTCGGGGCTTCAATGATAGTATCCGCTACGGTGATATGTTTCGTGTACCAGATTCCCGCCCGCCCCATTTCAAAAATGGTACAGTGTTCCATCTGGATATTGTCACTATACCAGAGGGGATACTTCCATTTGAACATGGAATGCAATAAGTGAATGTTCCGGCTGTGTTTGAGTGGGGATTCTCCGTCTTCAAAAATGCTGTCTTCAATGTTGAGGTCATGTGCCTGAAATAATGCACGTTCTCCGGTTAAGATTTGCTGTTTGATGGTTTCCATTATTTTTTGCTCCTTTTCGTATCAATGAGATATGGATATTATACCATACTTTACAGGAATTTGCAAGCGAAATTTGGAGAAGACTTGATTATCTTAGCTGGATGTGGTATAATGAATGTAAAGTACCATCATGAAAGCAGGTGAATATCATGGACGAAAGAAAAGAAATCCCGATTGGTGTGGAGGACTTTCAAACCATCATTGACTATAACTATTATTTCGTGGATAAGTCGCTGTTACTGCGTGACCTCATGCGCCGTTTCGGAAAAGTGACATTGTTTACCCGTCCTCGGAGGTTCGGCAAAACCCTGAACATGAGCATGATTCGCTATTTCTTTGAGAAATCCGAAGAGGATAATTCCTATTTATTCAAGGATTTGGCGATTGCACAAGCCGGAGAACAATACATGAAACAGCAGGGGCAATACCCTGTTATCAGTATCACCATGAAAGATATTGAGCTTCCTACTTATGAAGAATCATTTTATGCTTTTAAGACTTTGATTGCAAATGAATTTGACAGACATAGTGAAATCTTGGATTCTTCCAAACTGAAACCACTGCAAAGAAGACGACTTGAAAGTATTTACAATGATACTGCGCCAGATATTGAATATAAAGGTGCATTGAAACTTCTTTCGAATTGCTTGTATGAAGTATATGGGAAAAAAGTGATTATTCTGATTGATGAATATGATGTACCTTTGCAGAATGCCTATTTTCATGGGTATTATGATAAGATGGTAGATTTTATTCGTTCTGTGTTCTCTGATACTTTGAAAACAAATACACATATTGCCTTTGCTGTACTGACAGGGTGTTTGCGTATCTCTAAAGAAAGCATTTTTACAGGGTTGAATAATCTGGATGTCTATTCCGTCACAAATACAGAATTTTCAGATGTTTTCGGATTTACGGAATCAGAAGTCAAAAAAATGCTGGATGTTTATGGATGGATGGAAAAATTTGATGAAATCAAGGAATGGTATGACGGTTATCTGTTCGGCAAAACTGAAATTTATAATCCTTGGAGCGTGCTGAAATATTTTCAGAAGGTCATGGAAGATGATACTATCAAGGCTATGGCTTATTGGGTCAATACCAGTTCCAATAGTATCATTCGGGAGCTGGTCGAAAAAAGTACTCCCTCCACCAATGAATTGATAGAAAAACTCATCAATGGCGAAACTATCAAGATGCATTTGTATGATGATATTACCTATGCAAATATGAACGTGAATGAAGAGCATATATGGAGTTTTCTGCTGTATACCGGCTATCTGAAGGCAGTTAATTTCTTTAGTGAGAATAACGAAGTATTGTTTGAAGCGAAAATTCCTAACCTCGAAATTTGCAGTATCTACAAAAGAACTGTCCGTGAATGGTTCAACCAGAAAATTCAGCAAGCCGATAAATCTGTATTTTTCCGTGCTGTTCTTGACGGAAAGCCTGAAATATTCGAAAATGAAGTCAATCGGTGGTTGATTCAAAGTATCAGCTATCATGATGGATATGAGAATTTTTATCATGGATTTTTAGCTGGTTTGTTGCAGTATTCAGAACAATATCTGATAGAGTCCAACCGTGAAAGCGGTACGGGCAGAAGTGATATTTTTGTCAAAGATATTCTGTATCGGAAACTTGCTGTGATTATCGAAATCAAAGTCGCCAAAGAAGAAAAAGATTTGGAAAAAGAATGCATCCATGCTTTGCAACAGATTGAAGACCGACAGTATGAAATCGGCTTGAAGAATCAGGGCTATCAGGATATTCTGAAATATGGTATTGCATTCTGTGGAAAGTATTGCAAAGTCATGATGTAAAAAAATCGCCTCCCAAAAGGGAGGCAATTTTTACAATTTCCAGTAGATATGTATTTCTCGTTCACCGTCTTCATTGAGCATACCAATTTTGACCATCTCAATAAATTCATCAGCAATACTGCGGTCAAGATGTTCAAAGTGCGTGTATTTTTGAAGCAATGCCTTTTGACTTTCTGCACTTTCAAGTCGTTTCTGACAATCTTTGATTTGTTGCGTGATTTGGTTTATCTGTTCGGAGATTGACAGCTCCTCGGCGGTTAGACTTTCACGGAATAAAGCATAATCTTCATCTGATAAAATGCCATCAAGCTTCTCTTTATACATTGCAATGAGCCGATTCTTTGCGGATTGGTGACGCTCTTCCAGAACAGAACGTTGCTTTTTGAGCGTGTCAAGCTGTTTTTGATGGATGTTGTCAAGCTGGATTTCCTCAGATTGGCAATATTGTTCAATGATGGTGTTCAGTTCATCCAATATTTTTTGTTCCAATACTAAACCGCTGATGGATTTTCGATTTGGGCAATTCATAGCCCCTGTTTTATAGGTAGCACATTGCAGACCGTAGTATTTGATGGTCTTTGCTTTATTGTAATATACATTCCGTTTCATGGGTCGTCCGCAGATGGCACATTTTACTTTTCCAGAAAGTGGGGAAAGTTCCTGTGAACGTTTCCCCACTCTGGTGTTGCTATGCAATCGCTCCTGTACCCTTGACCATGTTTCTATGTCAATGATAGGTTCATGAGCGTTTGGAATCCTTACCCATTTATCAGGAGCGACTTTTTTGCGTTTCTTGTTTTTGTAGCTGACATGATGTGATTTTCCCTGTACCAATGTACCAGTATACATTTCATTGGAAAGTATCTTTGCAATGGTGGATTGTGTCCATAAGCCTTTTGCATTGCTTGCATCGGCATTGCCATTGACATAATTTGAACCTTTCCGCCGTTTGTATTCGGTAGGGCTGACTGTTCCCTGTTCGTTCAACGTCTGGACGATTTTCCGATAGCCGTTTCCCTCAACGTACAGGGTGAAAATTTGCTTTACAATTGGAGCTGTTTCAGGGTCAATGACAAGATGATGCTTGTCATTCGGGTCAATCTGATAGCCGTAAGGCGCAAATGAACCAATAAACTGACCTTGTTCCCGTTTATAGGCAAGCGTTCGACGGATTTTGGTGGAAATGTCCTTGACATACATTTCATTGTAAGCACTCGTGAAAAGTCGCATAGTACTGTAAGTTTCGCTGTCCGTGTCGGCATTATCGGCGACTCCAATAAACCGGATTCCCCATTCCAGAAACTTATCATTGATAATCTGCTCAATCACGACAATATCTCTTGAAAATCTCGATTGGTCTTTACAGAGGACAATATCAATCTTCCCTGTTTCACAATCATGCAGTAATCTGTTAAACTCCGGTCGGCTACGGTCAATGCCACTATAGCCGTCATCACAGTAAATGTCATAGATTTCCCAATTACGTTCTTTGCAGTATTCCCGAAGCATTGCCTTTTGATTCTGAATGCTTTGACTATCGTCACATTTCTGCTTGTTTCTGTCCTCAATCGACAGACGACAATAAATCGCTACTTTCGGCATTGACATCGCTCCTTTTCAATCAGCATTTGATAAGCTGTCTTTCAGCCTGCTTTTTTGCTTGGATATTTGCCACTTTTTCAACCTTGGCGGTGACTGCTTTTTTCAGCAATTCCAAATCTGTCGTTTTGAATGTATTCTTAGTACAAATTTTCTCTTTCATCAAAATCATCCTTTCTTTTCCATCGTATGCCAATTTTGGAATTATTATGATTTGGCATGGTTTGTTTTTTTGGAAAATGGCTTGACAGGGAGCTGTTAATGGTGTAGAATTATAGTATGGGGTGGCGGAATACTCCGCCACAATTCAATCTTCCCATGTGAACAAATCTAAGGCACTAGTCTTGCACTTGCTTCCTGTCCATAAATAGGTTGTTCCTTTAATGGTGGTTCTCCTGTTCTTTTTCGGTTGGGTGTGGCTATATAAACCGCCTTCTGCAACAAATTCACCCTGTTCGAGTTTTGCCAATGTCATCTTGTCACATTCTATATGCTTGGCTATGATGCTGATATTTGCATCTTTCGGATGGAAGAACACACGCAGACCACAATTTCCAATGAGTTTGCCAAGTCTGTCTTTTTCCACAGAAAATTCCTGTGATGCCAACAATACTGACAGGTGTTGTTTTCCACCTTTACGCAAGATGCTGTTGATTGGTGCATCTTTCGCAAGGTTCAAATCCTCAATTTCATCAATCACAATTGTATAGCTTGGCTCGTGGTCGTGCTGTTTATAATCATACAAATCTACAAGTAACATATCAATGAGTTGGCTGTTTTTGTGTACGCCGTCCGCTGAAGTGGAAATTACGACTATTTTTGCTTGTGAATCGAGAAATTTCTTCCAGTTCTGGTGATGAACTTCCAGTTCTTCAAGGTCATCAAATACGTCTTCAAGTCTGCTTTTGATTTCTTCTTCATCAGGATTGTCTTCATTGAAGAATTGCAATGTTTCAGGGAGAGACTGAATCTTCCCTTCATCAATTGCCTTGATGATTTTTTTAAGGCATCTACGGAGAAATTTTTTTTGTATGTCTCCTGTGATTCTTCCAGCTTCCGCTAAAATGTCGCACAGTTTGTCCTTTTTTTCAGAAGGCGTTGTGCAGTGTTCCAACGACAGAAGGTCAACAGGTAATCCTAATTTTCCAATTTCCCAGCGTGAGAAGTACTTTCTGATTACGTCATCAGGCAAGTGCTTTTTCAGCTCCTTATCAGTGAATGCACCTGTCTGGTCGAAAATGATAACTTTACTTCCGGATTCAGCACGAATGACAGCTTGCTGGACGAGAAAATGTGTTTTGCCGGAACGAGTTCGACCAGAGACATAAATGCTTTCTGCCTCGTCGATAGTATCGTCAATGATACGCCCCGCAACTTTGTTGTTGCCAATACTGACAATCGGCACAAATCCATCTGGAAATTCGTTCGTTCTGAAAAGGTAATCCGCATGATTAAGACTCGCTACTTCTTCTCTGCATTTTGTCGTGAGAATACTTTTGGGAACGCTGTAAACACTGACACTGTCCTTAGAACCATCAGCAAATTCCACCTCAAGATTGCGCTTGTAGCTATTGTTGGCGTATAACTTATCACAGCTTTCGAGTGCTTCCAACAGCCTGTTTCGCTTTTGGGTTGTCCTCATCATTGGCATGATACATCTGTCAAGTGTTGGGGTCATCATATTGATGTATTGTGCATCAAGAAATACCATTGGTTTATCCAGTTCAAAGAATGGAAAACTGTTTTGGTTGGCAATCTCAATTTTGCCAGTCTCAATACAACTTGAAAGTACTTTTCGGAATTCGTTGACCATAGCCAAATTAGCATCCATTCCCTCGGTGCAATGGTCTTTGAGATACTGAATAATTTCTTTTCTCTCATCATCTGAAATCAGCCGGTATGCAAACAAAATTTCAACGGTTGTCCGAAGCATTCTCTCGGTTTTGTAATACTCGGAGTTTGAGATAGTTTTCGTCAAAAAGGCGGTTTTAGCTAACACTGATGTTACCAGATTTTCGTCTACCTTGGAGCAGGAAAGAAGATTGATTAAGGAGCTGTCAAATTCTCCAATTGCCTGTTGCAGTGATTGAATATCGTTTACATCTGCGCATCCGTTAAGGCTGAGGAAATATGCCGGAAGTTCTGATGAAAAGTTACCAGCATTGTCAGCAACAATAGCAATCAAATGTCTGCGCTCTTCTTCGTTTCCATTTGCACCAGTCAGCTCCTGAAGTAAGACTTCCAATCCGGCGGTTCTGCGTCTGCTCTCCTCGACAAACGACGAGTCACGAAAAACAGCCATTCCATCATTCATCAGGTTCAGTTCCTTTTGTAACGCTGTCTTGCATTCTGTAAGCGAGTGAACGGCAGTATTGTTGCAGTTTTTATTTTTGAGAATGGTAACAATAGCTTTGGCATTGGATTCGCTCTTGGGTTCGATGACAAACAACTGGTCTGGGTTCAGTCCGGCTTCTGCGTAAAAATACAGCAACAGACTTGTCACTCTAATTGCAAGCAACAGTTTATATTGCCAAAGATTCGGGATATACTTAGACAAGTTATCTGCGGCATCAGCAAACTTTTTGTCTGTTCCAATCAATTGGCGTTCGAGGATGTCGGGAGCATAATATTTTTCAAGCTGTGGAATGACTGCGTGTGAAGAGGTAAATATTGCCATCTGACCACATTTTTTCCATCCTGAACACTTGGGCAATTCAAGAAACTTTGTGTCATCCCCATCCAGCAATGCTTGACAAAATGCCATGATGATGTACTTGTCTGGACAATCGGGGTTACGCTGGAATTTTGAAAGATACGGCAGAAAATTGCGCTTTACAAAATCTTTGTATGGAATTGTGACCTCTGTTGAATCCGGTTTGTCATTGAATCGTGCTGTACAGCGAAAGGCATCAAATGTGCCGTCAGGCTTGGGGTTGATGATAAGTTGTTTGAAAATTTCCAGTTCGCCAATGTTTATCTCACGACCGCTGCGCTCCCGCATATAGAAACGGTTTCCGCTTTTGTTCAGTCTGCGTGATGTAAAGTTTTTTTCGGGTTCATCAAGAATGTTGAAGATGATATTGCGTGGACCGAGCCAGTTATTTCCACCAAGCCACAGCTGCTCAAACGGTGGAGAGTAGTACAGAAAAGGATTACATCCCATCCCAATACCATAATTAGGGGGATAAAACGGTTCGTTGAATGAATCAAACGATGAATCAAACACAGTGATTCCTCCTTTAAAATTTTTTGAAAAATTTCTCCGTTTACGTTTTTTTGTACAAGACCGTCTCAAAAATGGTTCAAAACTGATGATTTCACCTGTTTTCAAGCAATCACTTTCTGAAAAAACGTAAGTTGGAAAAATTTTCTGTTTTTTGTGGCATATTGATGTCACTGAAGATATTCTACCATATTTTTTAAGCACAGTCGAAGAACGAAATTTGTGCTTTCGTTCTTCGTTATAATGCATAAATTTAAAAGTTTCAATTAATGGCAATAAATAGCCAAATTTATTGTTCTATATAGTAGATAAAGTTAAAAATCAAACTGTAAATCTTCTTTTCTGTATTTTAATAAAATTATTGGCTACTTTGTTTGTGCAGAGTGACGACAATTTTAAGATTTATTTGTCTATAGCTTAACGGAGGTTATTATGGATATTATCATAGTTACTAGAATTTATGATGAAATCATTGAATATTATAACTCAATTGAATTTGAAAATTTAGAGTTAGATGACTTGAATGATTATCCTTATATAGATACTGCTTATCGACAATATGATTTGGAAAATCAAATGGAAAGCATAAATGCACCTGAAAGTCTAAAAAGATATTTAATAAAACATTTTGCGTATCTCATGAAAAACGTTTTTTATTTGGATATGAAAAAGTTTAAAGCAAAAGGTGCAAAAGGTTCGTACTTTGTTTATACGAAAGATTCTCCAATTATCAAAGAGATTCTTCTTAGGTCTGTATCACAAAATGAGCATGATGTGATAATTGGTAGATGGCTTGAGGGAAAAATAAAGGATGATTCTTATTATGAACTTGTCGAACTGAGTGAACGCTTGTTTCAATTAATTCAGCAGACTGATACAGTAAAGCAAGATGTGAAAAATCAGTGGATTACAGCACTTAAAATTTCTCTTCAAACTGAGTTTGCTTATACTATGACTGAAATGGAATTTATTGTACGGCAACTTTTTTCATTTTCACTTCCCTTTGAATACGCTGAAAATAATGAAGTTTCCAAATCTAAGGGAAAAAGTGTTAGTCATTCTTACAACAGTCAATCTATCCTCAGCTATTTAGAGGAAACTGACAAGAATGCACAAGAGAACATATTAGAAGTAGTGTATTCATATTTAAATTCAATTGATTTGAATAAAATATCGCCTACTGAATCATTCCCACCAGTTGAACTTTTACAGCTAAAAAGTGTTTGTGAATTTTTATACCAACATGATTGGTTAGAAATAATGCCCAATGCTGATAAGATTGATAAATACATCAAATACTTTATTTCTATAGATAAAACATATCAGAAACGATTAGAAAACCGCAAACAACTTGACAGGAAAAGGTATCAACAAAGAAAGCAAAAGAGAACATAAGCATATTCAATATTTTGATGTATAAATTTGGTATTGGTAATTATACACCAATTTTTTTGGAAATCCTATAATATGTTGACTTAGAGATTCCTAATTCTTGAATGGCATCCGCAGGCTTTTTCTTGCCTTCTTTCACCGCTTTAATTATCTCTTTCCAATTTTCAGGAAGATGAGCCGAGGGACGACCGAAACGAACATTCTTCTTTTTGGCAGATTCAATCCCCTCACGCTGTCGAGAACGAATTTTATTTCTTTCATTCTCTGCAATACTCCCAAGAACTTCAATCAGAATGGAGTTAATCATTTCCATAATCCACATCTGGTCGGGTGGAAATTCTGCCAGAGTTGTAGGAATGTCGATAATTTTCACTCGCACACCCATTTCTTTGAACTGCTCTAGCTCCTTCTTGATGTCGGATTTATTTCTGCTGAGTCTGTCCAATTCTTTGATGACAAGCGTATCACCTTTACGAAGTATCTGCTTTTTCAAATATTGATAGCCCAGTCTGTCAGTGTCCTTGCCTGAACATTTGTCAACAATAATATTTTCAGACGGCACACCAAATTTTGTTAATGCTTCAAGTTGCCTGTCCTCATTCTGTTCACGACTAGATACACGTGCATATCCATAAATTCTATTTTCCATAAAATACCTCCAAATTGTCTCAAAAAGTGGTATCGACTTTTGGGAAGTGCCAAAAGTCAGAACACCACTTTTTGGAACGCATATTTCACTTAAAATTGACAGTCCCTAAATGTATACTTTTTGAGAATGTCAGATTACATCAAGTCTTTTAGATTTCACCGCAAAAGTCATAGAAAGCGTCATCATCGTCGTCGCCATCAACTGTACGAAAATCCAATACATACTCTTCAATCTCGTCATAGGAATAGCCCATATTGCGGAGATAGATGACTTCCTCTTCTGTCACACCAAAATAGCTACACATATCCACCAAATTTTCATAGGCTTCATCTTCTTCATCAAAATAGTCATAATCATGGTCGTAGCCATATGTTGACCATCTAAGAGGGGAGCTGTTAAATCTTGATGTAAAGAACGATGCAACATTGAACTTGTCACGAGTGATTTTTCCATCAGGGGAGATTCTCAGAATATCACCTTCATCAGTTTCAATGACTTCATAGTGCATCAAACGGAGCAGAGAATGCTTCAAAGCAGTTTTCATGATGCTACCAGTTGAAGAATATACATACAATTTCAATTCAGGAAAGTAGATAAGATGCAGCGGAGAACTACCTTTCACGAACCACAGGGAGTTAGTCTCGTCCAAAATCGTGAAGGTGAAACTTCCACGCACGTCCTCAGCCATATTGCGGAGAGTATCGAAATTCAGGGCTTTCTGTGCTTCAATGAGCTGAACTGCTACATAGCTATCCGTCTCAATATTAGTAATGGGGAGCTGTTTGTTTTTGCGAAGTTCTCTGTCGTTATGCAATACACCATTATGCGCAAACGCAAAATCTACATCCGCATGACCCTTGAACGGATGGTTATTCTGGTTAAATTCTTGGCTTCCCTGCGTGGTATAACGCACATGACCCATGACAGCCTTGGTATGATTGGGGAGCTTGAACTTCATCTTGTGGGCAGGTTTCGGGCGTTTGTAAATCGTCAGATTTCCGCCCTTCATGTAGGAGATACCGCTGGCGTGTTCGCCTCTGACCTCGGAAGCATTCGCAAGGGCTTGTACCAATTTCTGAAATACTTTGAACGGAATTTTCTTTCCGCAATCTAAAAATCCAAATAATGCACACATAATCAAATTTCCTCCTCATTTGAAATTTCTTCGTTGATATAAAGTCGGCGTTCCTTCAAGTACTGAATCAATCTCGGCTCGGTGATATAGCTCATAAATTCCGACCATGACATTTCCGTCACATCGTCATCATCCAAATTCATAGCAGTTT
>Ga0326511_10000093_pt1 | contig 66123 bp, 98 predicted proteins | sample 0_2496_0518_D_FD_203701 | JGI IMG/M metagenome (GOLD analysis project Ga0326511, IMG submission 203701) | Bovine rumen microbial communities from UC Davis, California, United States - 0_2496_0518 | ecosystem: Host-associated > Mammals > Digestive system > Stomach > Rumen | place: USA...
GTTCTTTTTCAGATTGGTTAAGAATGACATAATTATTTCTCCTTTTCTTATGTTTTTTTCAAGACGCTTCAAATTTTAGCAAATTTTCAAAGTAAATAAAAACTATATTTGATTGCCATTTTCGGCAATCTATTTTTCTTTAGTAGAAGAATAGCAACTCTCGCAAGAATCACATTCCCATATTTGATTTAATCTAATATGTAATATCATTTTATTGTTTTGTTATTATTGCTGTATACCAGTAACATTTAACCGGCGCGTCTTATCACGACACTTCAATTATCGGGACAAGTGCAGGATTTTAACCTGCGTTTTCTCCTTTAAAGGGAGACGATCTAAACGCTGATCTAACTCGTCAATAATATTGCTGTCGATGTCGTATCATTCTATATGCTAAACGCAAAATGCGTTAAAGCCAAAACTTCAAGACTCCATAAGGTATTAAAAGAGGCACTGTGCTACCGTTACACTACCATGCCGGAATCGAACCGAACCTGCGCCTTGGAATATTTTATAACCAAAAATTGCTGTCGGAGTCTTATCAAATATTAAATTATCAAGACACATTGTTTGCGACCCTATCGGGTTTGGCGGACTTGAACCGCCTAAATATAACAGCCAAAAGTAATATTATTATCCATGCGTAAATTTGCTGTATGTGTCTTATTTATTTACTGTAAATAAATTTTTCAAAATACTTCGGTGGAACATATTTAGTCAAATATACTCCATTTTCTGATTTGAAAAATTTAATACCGTTTTTGTACATTAGCCTTGAATTAATGACAATTACCACGGGATTTCCGTGCCGCCTTCCTACATTAAATGCCGTCTTTTCATCGGAAGATAAATGAACATATAAACGGCTTTGCGGTTTGATACCTTGCTTTGAAATTGAATCATAAAATTTAGTGCAGGTTCCATGATACAATATAGAGGGCGGTTCAACCTCTTTCAATTCAACATCTACATTGATCGAATGACCTTGATTTGCCCTAATCTTTGTTTTATCAGAATTAAATGAATATCTTTGTTTACTGTCCGACTTGACAATTTCTTCAAGTATAGACATATCTATACGATATTTCCTATTAATTCCCGCTATCAGTTGTTTTACGTCAGCCCAGCCGTGAGAGTCGAGTGTGATCCCTGCTTCTTCTGGCTTATGCCTCAGAATTAAACTGATATATTTACTTAAATTAGTGTAAGACATATCTATCCACCTTTGAACTAATTGGTGCGCGTAGTGGGAGTCGAACCCACCTAAACACGATTAAAAGTCGTGTGCATAGCCGCTTTGCTACACGCGCATAAATCGATATATACGAATAGCAAATCCGCGTTGACCCACATATATCAGATGGGATTAAGTTCTTTTTGTTTTAATATGCCATAAATATCGTTTGTTCTGGTAAAACGGTGTAGAACTTTTGTAGAATAACACCAAATAACCCACCAATCATTTAAGAATCGTTTGGTCGCGACAATACCGCCGGATTAACATAGGCGTTCGACTATTTGTATGGCTACTACGCATAGCTGCGTTTGGAGGGAGGTGCAAGATTTGAACTTGCCCGGACAGTGCCACAAACTGACGTGCTACCGCTACACTAACCACCCATATACAAAGGACAAAATGATAAACAAATTGCCCTCAATATCCATTATTCTTTATGGGGCTTCTAATTCTTAAATGGATTCACTTTGTTTTGTCTCATAATCCTTACGATATACACATTCTGCAATTACTTCCATATCGCCACAAATCACCATTTGAAGAACTATAATGTCTTTATCTGGATCATCTACATAACGAGTGCGACAAAATCTATCATCAAAATCTGTTTTTGTCTTTTGAGCCTTATTTCCACCCTCATGGAGTAATTCATTAGCTCGTTTACTGTTGAGGTTAAATCTCTCAAACCAACTTTTAGAATGATTTTTGAGGATGGCACCTGTCACAGCATTGATCTTGATGCTCTGGCTACTCGAACTTGAATAACTGTTGAACATTACTATGAAATCAATCCTTTAACAACACCATAGAATTGAACTTCCGGAATAAAACACCATTTCAATAATGAGGTTAAATTTATAGCAACCAATACGATGCAGGTGATAAATAATACGCCTATTCCGCAAGCCAAAATTGTCGTTACAAGTATAACATCTTCATCATCTTCGTCCGAATCATTGTCCCATTTTTTATACTTTTTCTTTAATTTAAAAGATAAGAAAATACCAACGATAATGCCAATGATACCAATACCAAGCCAAATAGAGTTATTTGTAATTGAGTAAGCACGATATCTCTCCATAATATCTTGGATATACGGAACGATATTCTCAGCACTCCAATTGATTGCAATATTAAATTTTTCGGCAAGATAATTCAATACTTCTATGATCTGTTCAGAAACTTCCATTACTATCTCCTTTACTCACCAACAAAAATTAAATCATCAATATATTTCCGACCTTCGCCCTTGAAAACGGGAATTTCATCATCAATCACCCACGAACTTCTGCCGGTAGTCTGATCGACTTTGCGAATACAACAACTGCCACGCTTATATTTTGTCGGATAACTATTCCAGTCAATTCCCTTTTCATTGAGCAACATCTTGATGATCTCGCTCGTATTTTTACCGTGCATTTGCTTATCGGAAAAGTTTGCATGACCGACCATTTGAATCGAATTTCTGATCGCGTCCTGCTGCCGCCAATAAATATTATTGGCTACTTCCTCTTTCGGAATGTTAAATACACGAGCATCAAACATAGCGCCCTTTGTTTCTGCTATTCCATGTGCGCAATCCCAGCCGATAACCCAACCGCGTGAGAACGCTTTATTAAAAGCTAACGTCGCCATGCTTGCCGCTACGCTTGCACATTTTTGAATGTTGTAATCAAACCACGCGGTGGTATTAAGTTCTTTGTAGTCGATCAAAACTAATGTGATCTCGTCCGACTGAGTATAACCAAGAACGCAACCTTGAATATTCTCACATAGATATCGCATAGTGTCTTGCATAGCCGCCGAAAGAACAGTATCAAATGGTCTTTGGAATCCGCGAGTGAAAGTATGAAATGCCTTACCGTCGATTCTGATAATGACCGGCGTTCTCGTAGTTAAATAATTCCGAGAAACATATTCATATTTTTTCATTCTCTTATCGAAGTCGCTGTATTTGCTCATAACGTATTTCAATCTCCGTTGTAATGTTTATTGAATAGTTCTTCCGCCCGTTTCATATCTTCATCAAATTGTTGTTTGGTTTTGTAAAAAGGGCAATTTCCACGAGTTTCGCATAACTTTTCGCGTAGAATAACACATTTTTCGCGAAATTCGTTTCCTCCTGGATTTGCGAAACAATCGTAATATTTCTTATCCGTCATATGTATTTTCCTTTACTTGTTCATGGCAGGGTGACAAAGACTCGAACTCTGACTTTCGGTTTTGGAGACCGACGTTCTACCAGTTAAACTACCACCCTGTAGTTGGGCGTTTTTGAGTTGTCGCCCGCAACTGTTTAGGTTAAAACAATATTGTAATTATCATGTTCGATGATTCCTCGCTGACCTATATCAGCAATTACTACATCTTCGTTATCCGTTACGGTAAGAGGTAAAACATGATAATAAAACTATTCAGTTCAATGAGTTATGAACCGATGGTGACTGCGGAGGGAATCGAACCCTCACTCTCCACCTTGAAGGGGTGGCGACTTATACCGTTCGTCTACGCAGCCACATATGTCCTCGTCTTTCCGAGGTGCCACTTATTATTGGATTCCAACCCCCAACGTTAATAAGAAACGCGGATGGTTTTTCTGGAATTAGAGGACATAACCATCAACCTCTTAACATTCTCTGCATACGGATTTGCACCGTTTCTCCATCTTTTCTTCGATGGCGTTTTACCTTATAAACTATATAACAGAGATGGTAGCTCTGGCGGGAGTCGAACCCAGCGTCACACGATTGAGAGCCGCGTATCTTAACCGCTTGACTACAGAGCCATATAGATTATCCAACAACCGCCGTTAATTAGTGGCGACCCGATTTTTACGTTTATCGGAAAACGCTTTTTTGATCGGCAATTTATTAATCGCATAAGCCTTATAGCGATAATCTCTGTTGTTGGCTTTTGCCGTCTTTCCAGCTGTCGTCGATGGTTTCATTCCGAATCCAAGAATAAAACCAAGAGAAGAAATTTAAAATGAACTTAGCGGTTCATGGTGGAGCTGGTGGGTGTCGAACCCACGTCCAAAATTCATACTCAAATTAACTATTTTTACGCAATAGACTAATTTTCACTGAATCCGTATTAGTCAAACGCTGGGTTCATTCAAATAGGTCGCCAGTTACCTTTGGGAATGTAAAGGTTTATACTTTACAATCGTCCACCACTTACTTTTTAGGAAAGCAAGAAAACCATCGCATGCGGCACCACTTGTTTTTAAGGCTCAAACAAGAAACCATCATTCAATATTCGTCCGACAAATTAACCGAATGACAGGTGTTTACCGGAATCTGGATCAAGCCGCAGTTCTCTTAGAGAGAGCAGCGACAAGAGCCGGATGAAATACAACAGTAGTATTGTCGTTTATTTTTGTTTTGCGCCGTAAGGTGGATCGCCAACCTGCGAAGTTAATTCTTTCAAAACCCTGTCGAATCCAATTCAGCCCCATATTATAGAAACTTGTTACCGACATTTGCGGAAAGAAAGTTGTTGGCAAGCGCACATTTTACTAAAACTTGCCGATTTGACGATGTGCTTTAATTTAGTTAATGGTATATATCGATGCCAATGGGCGTACCGCCAAGAATGGCGGTGGCGGAGCGGGTGGGACTCGAACCCACACACCGAGATCGCTCGGCTACTTTCTGTGTAGCAAACAGATACCTTACCAATTAGGTTTACCGCTCCATTTCTATCGGTTTTAGACTCCATTTATATCCAAAAGCTGTTTTACTCAAACCTCTGGCACAATCACTAATATGACCTGGTTTTTTACCAATAAATCTTGCAGCATCAGAATATGATTCAAATGTATGTAATAAGTTGCCGTTAAGATCATATTGATAAATAATCATATGATTTTCTAAATTACTATAATCTTTATTATTAATTGCGTAGTCAATAATATTTTCTGCCGTAAAGTCATCCACACAAAGAGGGATTGAAGCATTTACTTTTCTTCTACTAAATGCCAATGTCCTTGTAGAACCATTGCAAAATTCAATCGGTAAAAGATAACATTGATTATTGTAATATGTTCCAATCATATCAATTTCATTTTTCGTGTATTCATGTTTTACATTTTCTTTGCCGGAAGTTGTAATTGAATATGCTTTAATTTTGATTCCCGTTTCAACTTCTACGCAACTTTTTATTTGAACTCTTAATAATAAGTTATTAACATCAAGTATAAAATCGTATTTGCAATCTTCTCCAATAGGAACACTCACATTATATCCAAGAGAAGTTAGATATGCCTCACACAATAATTCTGTTGCTATCCCTTTTGCTTTACCATTAAACAAATTATTCGTTCACCTATTCGCCTATTCAATTTATGGAACTTTGCACTCCGCAAATATTTAATTTATCACGGAGTGCTTACCGCTCCATATATCCCGCGACTTCCGCCAAAACTATTATGTATCAAATGGTTGCCTTTTGCGAGCCGCGAGGAATATAGTTTGTTACCTTAGCTGTTATCTCTTTGAATGTTGCAATCAATCTCAGAAGTAGGTTGCTATCCTAATCGTTTATCATCAATTCCGTAGCCAATTCGGAAAGATGGATAATCGAAGCCGTGAATCCCGACTCAACATATTGTTCATTTCGCTAAAATGTCACAAAACACGCTGCTTTAGTTGAAACAGTACCCCATTCTTTGCGGTAAAGAATATGAAAACCCCAATTTCCATAAAGTCTATCGGATAACCAAACTTTGCGGCTAAAGGCAGTTCGACCTTTTGGCTGGGTCACTCGGAATCGAACCGAGAGCGGTGGGGTCAAAGCCCACTATGTTGACCGGTTACACCACAACCCATCGTGTGATCGAGCCACAGGACTCACACCTGCGGGAATGAAGGTTAGGGTTGACTGCGCACATCTCACCTAACAGCATTTATTATTAATCTCGTTCTTTTACTTTACTTCATTACTTCATAATCCGTGCTTTTAAGAGATTTTCTTTTTGGTCAAGATGTTGTGGGAGTCGAACCACACCCTTCCGCCCTTACGCGGGCAGCGTGCTATCCGCTACACTATCACTCTAATCTCTGCCACCCATCAACAAAATTGTACGGTTTCATTAATGGTTGTACGTTGTGGCACATTTCATATGGCTTTATACTCACTACTCGATCAAATGGAGCGAATAAAGGGATTTGAACCCTCACAATCAGAATGGAAATCTGATGTGCTACCGTTACACCATATCCGCAGATTTGTGGGAGGGAAGCGAGGTGTGAAACCCTCCCACGAGGTAATCTATAGTTACAAATTATTAGGTGTTATCTGTATTTTCCGGCAAGGTGTCCTTTTTCTGAACGCCATCGGCAGGTACTACCTGAGTAGTAGATAGCAGACCCTTTACAGGTTCGGCGATGCTACCCACCAATCCACGAAGTTCATCATTGATCGGCTTGCCGTTAAGGGCTTCATTCTGAACATTCAGAGTTTTCATCAGCGCAGGAATACTGGATAAGGTATCGACAAGAACGTTGCCGGAACCACTGCCCTGAGAACTTCCGCCGAAGTTGATAAACTCAGCCTTGCTACCAACTGAACCCATAAGTTCCGCGGCTTTGGTTGCAATCTGCACTTTACCCTCTGTTTCGATCTTCAACTTCTCGATCTCGAAGTTTACTTTCTCGTTAGACGCTCTCGCTTCTGCAAGTGCGCGTTCACCTTCGGCTTGTGCCATAAGTTTCTGCTTTTCTACCTCAGCTTCCGCAAGACCTTTCTGCTTGATGACTTCCGCATCGGCAAGACCTTGCTGTTTTGCAACCTCAGCTTGTGCAAGACCTTTCTGCTTGGTAACGTCAGCTTCGGCATTACCTTTCTGCTTGATGACTTCCGCAGAAGCATTACCCTCTGTCTTAACCTTTTCCGCTTCTGCTTGTGCTGCGATCTTGATGGCATCCGCGTGGTTTCGTGATACCTGCACCTCTGCCTCTGCACTGATAGTCTTTACATTCGCTTCCGCTTCGGCTTCGATGCGCTTCTTCTTCTTTTCTGATTCTGCTCTTGTGGAGATAACTTCCTGCTCCTTGATTGCTGCGAGATTTGCCTGTTCCTGCTTGACAACCTCAACACGACCCTTTTGCTGTTCTACCTCCTGCGCTCGAATGGTTCTCTGCAACTGACCGGCAACTTCGGCATCGGCGTCTGCCTTATCAGTTTCAACCTTGAACGCAGCCATTTTCAGTTTATTATCTCTTTCTTTCTCAGCGATAGCCAACTCGGATTCCAATTCGGTCTGAGAAGCTGTACGCTCAGATTCAGCGTTTTGAGTACGGATAGCCTGATCTACCTTTGCTTTCTTGCTTTCGGCTTCACGGCGCTTATCCTGCATATCAAGTTCGGCAATGTTATCATAATAACCATTGTTGTCGTTGATGTCTTGGATGTTAAGGCTTACAAGTTCCATACCCATGTTGAGCATTTCATCCTGAATAATATCCTTAACCTTATTAGCAAATACCGCCTTTTCAGATAGTACACTTTCGGGGGTCATTGATGCTACTACATCACGAACACCACCCATAAGTGTCATTCTGGTGTCGCTGATAATCGCATCCTTTCCTCTTTCCTTAAAGGAAATGATTGCTTTCAGCAACGTTTCCGGATTTGAAGTATCGGGGCGAATCTGCGCCGTCCAGTCAATAGTAATCGGTACTGATGTTGCCGTCATAATCTCGTCACCATTTGCCGTTACCGTTAGCATTGACAAATCAAAATAATCATACTTGCGAATAATCGGCATTACGAACGCACCGCCCGAAACATGAATTTGCGGTTTCTTGCCGCCCGTTACGATCAGTGCCTTGTCTACGCTTGCGACCTTATACATTGATTTTCCGATCAGGAAGATAGCCACAAGGATAACCAACGCAATTCCGACAGGAATGAGGATTGATAAATATTGTTCCATTAAATTCTCCTTTTATGCTTTTCGAGATATTTACTGAATATCCCGATATTTTAACCGCATTTCCAGCGGCTCTTGACTACATTTAATATTGTAGCAAATCACCATTCAGTTGTCAAGTGTTTTCGAGTAATTTCTTAAATATTTTTTTAGAATGTATACCCGTCCATTAATCTCATTTTGAATTTATTTTTCTGATGGAGTGCATCAATCTTGTTCTTTACTGCCCCATCTTCGCAAATGCCTGTCCGAATATACCGATCAAGCGTTTCGTATGTAAAACCCAGGTTTTCCTCGTCAGTCTTTCCGCACAAACCATCTGATGGCTCTTTATCCATCAAATAGTCCGATAATCCGAGAGCATACCCAATGTCAATGACTTCACTTTTTGTAAACGGGGCAAGCGGCGACAAATCACCAACAGAATCTCCGTATCTCGTTGAATATCCGATATAGTCCTCAGATAAATTGCAAGTATTGACAACTCTACCGTTACTGCTCTGTGAAACAGCGTATAATGCAGCCATGCGGATTCTCGCAGGGAGATTGGTAGTTGTCTGACCGGAAATATTAAGAGTAGGCTCTTTTTCCATTCCGTCTAAAATTCCATCTACGGAATTGCCGATATTGATGGTAAAACTCTTAATTCTAAGAGTATTCACAAGCGTTTCAGCATATTTAATATCGTCCTGCTCGTGGTCTGGAAGTAAAACGCCGATGACGCGGTTTTCTCCCAAAGCCTTTACGCACAACGCGGCAACCACAGAGCTATCAATTCCGCCGGAAATTCCGACAATGGCTTTTCCAAAATTGCTATTCTTTCTGAACCAATCCTTAATCCATTCAGCACACTTTTCAGCATGATAATTTCCAAATCCAAATCTATTCATTAGAAATCACCGCCGTGCAAAGTTTTTCTGATTTCTTTCAGACTGGTTTCTTTCAGCATTTCACCATCACGGAAAATAGGCTTTAACATATTGCAAGGATCATTACTTGCTTCTTCCCAAGTCTTTTGATCTGTATAAGCAATCCCGCCATAATAATCCTCATAAACAAGACAACAACCCTTTTGAGAAGTCTTGAATCCGCCCTCTTTCGGGTCTTTGAAAATGGGAGTAGGCTTTCCGTCAATCTCACAATATGTCGCCTTAATACAAGAACTGAAAGTATCACGAGTAAACGGTTTTAGAATCCCATCTTCTTCAATGCACTGGAATGAGAACGAACCGACACCGAGAGATACATTACAAGCCGCAAATCCGTTTTCTTTGAGAATTTCATAAATCTTCTCGCAACGCTGAACGGTAATTGAATCACCGTACAGAGCTTTCACACGAGGATCGAGGACTTTATATCCCTTGCTATTAATATAACCGCCGAACTGATCCCATAACTTGAATACCGTCTTTGTTACGACTTCCACGCAATCGCCGGAATCTCCGCGCATAAGCATACAACCATTATGGTTCATAATTTCCTTTTTGAGTTTCGGAAGTACGTTATCAATTACATTCCAGTAATCATAAGAATCCAAAACGCAAGAAAATGATGTATTCGGGTAAATCTCCGTCAACAGTCTGCGGAGCAAAGTAATTTCATCACCGTCAACCGCAAAATTAGAACACATTACAGAATGTTCGGTACTCGGAGCGCCAAATCCAACAGGTTCATTTTTGCAATCACAATTATAATTCTTTTCCAAATACGGAATTGCGGGAACCGTTGCAGTATTCAAGAATGAAAGCAACCAACCCGCAGCCGCCTTCGTTGCAGACTGTAAACATTCCTCACCGCGAAAATCAAAATCTCCCAACGCTCTTGCTCTCGGCATATCGTCGTCACAGGTTTCAGCATAATACTTGTTCACGATTTCACGATAAGTTGCGCCGACGGTGGCAGCCAACATGGGGTGCCACATTTCAGCCGAGATCAGCGATTCAAGCGACTGAGGAAGCCATGCAAAATCGGGATGGGTATTTGTGATTCCGAACATCGGAACGTGCATAGGCACTTTCGTTCCTTCGGGCAACGCCACAATTTCAATGGGTAAATATCCGAGATTATGCAGTTTCTTGATTTTGTTGATATTATATGTATCTTTTCCAAGAGTGGCGTCCATGATTCTTTGATATTCAACCAAAATCAGGTCGAGGGGCTTTTCAAAAAATTCTCTGTTGAAGTAATCAATCAGATATTCCTTAATAAATCCCTGCAATCCAAAGAATACAACTTCATTCCAGCGCTTTACTCTGCTCATTCTCGGAGTAAAATAAGATACCGATTTTGTGATCTTTTCCGGCAACATTTCAGCGTGTACCGCCTTATAGTAGTCGATCAATAACATCGGATTCGTCATAGATTAAACACCTCGATTTTAGATGGCATTAAGTCAATATCTTTCGCATACTTCTGCGTACTCTTGACAAAAATGCTATCTGTAGTATATAGTTTCTCGATTAAATCTCCGTGTAACAATTCACCACGAAAAACGGTAAATTCACAATGAGTTACAAATAGATATATCTTATCCGCGCCGAGTTCTTTTAACTTCTTCGCAGAATGTAAGAATGTTCCGCCTTTACTGCAAATATCATCAATGATTAAAACTATTTTGTTTTTAATCAAATTTGTATCTCCGCAAACATCAAGCCCAAGAATATTTCCAGTTTCCCAATCTCGCCGTTTGATACCAAAAGCGTATGGTCGATTGATCTTGCCGGAATACCGTTTCATGGCACCTTCATCGGGAAAGAATATCGTTGGATTTGTTATGTAATTATCCTTGCAAACATTCTTAATTGCCTGTTCGATATAGGGAGTAGGTTCCAAAACGGTCAAATTATCGAACAACGCTTCACTCACAGAAGAATGAGGGTCTAAGACAACCACATTCAAGAATTTCAGCGCATTGATAAATTCCGCAAAATATTTCAAAGTGAAAACATCCGATTTTCCCTTTACCCTATCCATTCTGGCGTTCGGAATATACGGCAAGAATAGCTCAACATCATAACCCAATCTTTGCAGGTGTTTTGTCAGAAATAAGATTGCTGCCATTTCACCGTCATTCTCGTAATGCCATGAAATAGTCACGGATTCTTGAATAGGCTCGACAGACTTCAACTCGGGTTTCAAGTGCAAAGTTCCATCGGGAAAATGATCGAGGACAACTTCGTTTCCATCAATTTTAATCATTCTGTTACCTCGTCGATCTGGCAAGAGTGCATGACCATCTTAGCAGCGTTATGTAATTCGGGAGTCACACCCGCACAACAAGAGAAGTCACAAGCGATTTGGATTTCCGGCGCGGCTGTCTTGATAACCAGTGCGTTAGTCACTACACAAATATCGGTACACAATCCAACAAGTTCAACGTAATCGAATCCGCCCTGAACAACAGCCTGAGCCAATGCGAAAGAGCCGAAAGACTCCTTCAAGAAAACTCTTTTATCATCGTTGTAAGTGAATTTTTCGTTCTTCTCGGCAAGACGATCTCTGAAAGCCTTTTCAATGGTTGGATTCAACTGCCAACCCTCGGTATGTAAGATACAGTGTTTCACGGGCAAGTGTTTGCCCTCATTAGAATCGAGGTATGAGTCCTCAAAATGTGTGTCATATGTAGCCGCGATCTCACCGTCGAATGTTTTGATTTTTTCTGCAACCTTATCAACGATTGCCATAGCTTCGGGAGTTCCGAGAGAGCCGTCAATAAAATCGTTTTGACAGTCAACCACGACAAGTAAACGTTTTTCCATTTAATTCTCCTTAAAAACTCTAAAATAGCGCCGATCTGTTGATTTTATGCGATAATCTTCTTCATCTTGTGCCTCCTTGATTTTGACATACTATATATAGTGGTTATAATATTTTATACCACAATATCTTGTGCTAAAAAGTGAATAAAACAGCGATTTGATTCACTTTCTTAAAATCCGTTAAATCCATTCGGATTTCCGTTCATAATGTTGTCGTATTGGTTAATCAAATTCTGTAACTCAGGATCGCTTTTTGCCAACTCACGGTACAAAGAAAGATTACGATTTTCCTTAACATGCTTATCCATAGCCGTAACGAGCTTGTTAATTGTAGCAGTGTTTTCCTTTCTTCTGTTCCACGCAGAAAAATCCACCTTACAGATAATATCTTTTGTTGCGGCGACGCCAAAGTAATTGTTGGGTGAAATAATGTTCACCACTTTAGCTACAACAAAATCATTTGCGCTATCTGTAAGAACATAATCTCCGACACGGATATTTGTATCGTACAGCCGGAAAGCGTATTCCTTAGATGTGTTGAAGCCCCTAACAAAAGTCACCTTTGCGATTAAATAATGGTTCATATTCTTTTTCCTTTCTTTTGCTTTTCGAGTTATTTCTTGATTGCCTTGAAATAAAAACCGCAGGATCGCGGTCTTATTTCAAGTTCGATTTTGATGGTGTGCCATCAGGGAATCGAACCCTACACCTACAGATTATGAGTCTGTTGCTCTAACCGAATGAGCTAATGGCACATATTATTCTGTCGGAAGATATAACCTCAATCGAGTTTTAATGTCTGCCGCTCTTACATCTGATGATACACCAAATTCAGAAGCGATTGATAGTAACTCATTTATATCATCGGAATTGCGGAAGGACATAACTAATTTTTTAGTATGTTCCAAACCACATTTTTCGATAAAGAAATCATACATTCCGAGCCAATATATATTACGAAATGTGATCTTTAAATCATACCAATTTCGTATATATTCTGACAATAACTTGTTTAACGCGATTGCAACCTCTTTTTCCGGTCGTTCATCAAATGTATCTTCATGGCTGGGACTTACAACAAAGTGCATATAACTACCATTCCAACTTCTCATTAACGAATTACGGAAAGAATTGAAAGTCGTTGTTTGATGATTGGCTTGAAGCAAAGTGATTGTTCTCACATCAAGTTTAACAACTCTGCCCGGCAATACCACTTGCCTTGTTCGGAAATTAATATCCTTTTCTTTTAGATTGATAACTTCCGACAATTCATAAAATCCACAATGGAATAAACCGCACAACAATTCAATTAAATCGGCACGATCATTCTTACCTTGCTTTCTCATATCGGTGAAAATATCCAGTAAATCTTGCCATTCCAAAGGCTTCGCAGCAGTTTCTAATATTTTCATCAATCCCTTGTTCCCTTTTAGATCGGGTGATCTCAACCAAATTGGAATAGGCTCAATATTATATGAGTACCACTCGCAAACAACCGTCAACATGAGTTTCACTTGTTTATAAGTGAAGAACAAAATCGGCGACTGTTCTTTGGGATCAAGCGACTGTGTAAGAAGCACACGCACGAGCTGTATGGTTTCCTCTTTATTCATATCGACAAGTTCTTTACCGATCTTTTCCTCATACTTAAACAATAAATCATTGTCGATTGTATTTCTAACGGTATTCCTGCGGGTTTGATTATAACTTTCGTCAGCATAGAATCTGTCTAAGAGTTCTCTTGTGGATAATTTTCCCATAACAACACCTCATTTAATACGATTATAGCAATATAATTCACCATTGTCAAGAAATAAATCGAAAAAATCAGTGAACCAAGATAGGAAATTGTATGCAGATAGCGTCTGTAATATGTGTCAGAATCGCATTGTCCGCAATTTCTCCGATACACTTATCTAATCTTTCGATGTTTACGGTCTGAATCTGCTCGATCAACAATGTACTCGGCGCTTTCAGCCCGTATTCATTGTAATCCCACAATTCAACGTGTACCGGCAACTTCTTCTTGCTCATTCTCGATGTAATGGGAATGACATTGAGCGTAGTGCTATATGTATTATTTTTGTTGTTGGAGAGGATAAAGACAGGTCTATATCCGCCCTGTACGCTACCCTCCGAAGTAAGGTAGCATAGCCAGATTTCGCCGCAGCGAGGTCTTGTGTTTGAGCGCAGCATAATTCCGTACCACCTTATGATAAAATATGTAAGAAATCATAGGACTGGAACTACACAACTCGCCCTGAGTGCTGTTATGAAATTGTTATTCGGGCTTCACGTCACCTCCAGCCCCTTTGGTTTCTGTGCAACCTCTCTTGATTGCACCTATATAATACCACATCATGGATAGTTTGTCAAGCATTTCGAGATATTTCTTTTTATTTTATTTCAAAATACTTTTCGGATAAATCCAACGGTGTTTTAGCTTTTCCTAATTTGGTGGCTTTTCCGTCGATCAGCCGGTAGCAAAAATAATAATCTCTGATCGGCTTTGATGTAATATAGAACACGGAGCCATCAATTCGTGTGTATGTCTGCCAGATGATTTCCGTCTTTGGAATCCCTGGGATTGGTTTAGGTTTACTCATTATGTATTTCCTTTTTAATAAAGGTAATTGTTACCTCGCTGCCGCTCAATCCAACTAAACATTTATTGATGATGTTGGATTCCCTGAGATTTTCCAGCGTCCTCACAATTTCCCGATCAAACAACCTTGTCGGAAATGTAACTTTAACTGTCTGCGTGTATGTAATGCGTAAAGGTGTCATTTGCTAACACGCTCCGATCTACACACAGTTGTAAACAGGCTTTGTCATTTTCTATTGTATAGTCAACCCGCGCAGAATAAGGGCAAGTATCACACTTATTACATGATCCGCAAAATCCATTCTTAATATCTTCCGATTCCTCTGTTTGTTCAGATAGGATAGGACACAGAAAACCGAAAGTTTCCGCTCCGCCCGTCAACCTTGCAAGGCAGACATGGTAATGGTTGAATTTGTTAAACTGCAATTCAGACGAATGGCGGGGATAAAAGAAATAATAAGGATATTTCAAAAATTCCGCCATTGTCCGAAATGCGTTCTTAATTTTACTTAGCATTAATTATTTCGCAACTCCTTCGATTAAGCTCATAAACTCATTCATGGCTTCAATATGAATCGCAGGATCAGAATTTCCGGCGTTCTCTGCCCCACTCTGATAAACCATAGCAATAATATCACGCAGGTCTGCAACATCGAGCGTCATAACGGGATTTGTAGATTCCGCAGTGAAATTTTCGCCGCCCTGAACGTGCCTATTATAGAAATCTCCAAAATCCTTGAAATACTGATCGACCTTGCTTTTTGTCAAGCCGATATATCTCTTGGTGGTTTTCGTATCGCTATGATTGTAAATGGTCTGCAAGAGTTCCATGCTGTCATAGTCATTCGGGTGCAGCATACGACTGATCTTTCCGAAAGTCTTTCGTGTGCTGTGCGTTCCAATATTGTATTCAATCCCGCAATTTTCCGCTGCACGTTTCAGCGCTTTTCTCCAACCATCGGGAGAAAGAACGTTGCCTTTTCCAGTTCCCGAAAGCTGCATGAATACAAATCCGTGATAGTTTTCCGCAGATGGATCACAGCCCGTCTTTTCGAGATACAGATTAATGGCGTCCTTGCAAGCCTGATTGATATAAGGATTCGCCAGTTTGTCGGTCTTGTCCTCTACGATTTCCATTAATTCCGTGCGAAATTTTCCGTTTTTCGGATTAAAGAAATGTTCCCATGTCAAGCTCAGAGTATCACCGACACGACGAGCCATATTCAAAGAAATCACAAACAGCATATAATGAAGCCATGATTTGTTTTCAATAAAGTAATTCATCATTTTCCGCAAATCCGCGACTTCAAATGCGAATACTTCCGACTTCTTGCCCTTCTGCTTGTTTTGCTTGATCTTCTTGGGCTTGCCGTCCTTACGAAGTTTCGGGGCATTTTCCGGCTGAGGATCAACAGGCATTTCGGTAAAGAAAGTCTGTCCGGGAAAAAGTGGTGATGTTACCATAACGGTATTAGTCTGAATATTTTTCATAGTTTTAACCCCCTATGTATTCATTGACTAAATTATACCATTTGTGATTTAGTTTGTCAAGCATTTCGAGATATTTCTTTTAATTTCTTTTATATGACGCAAACAATAATATCGTCATAGCGGTCAACCACATCCAATTACCATTATTGAAATAAATGGTTAGCGTAATTGCACTTGCAAAAACGATTAAAACCATCAATATATTATATATCATTGTCGGCTTCATGCTGAGTTCTCCATATCTTTTAATTGCTGAATAACATTTTTAACTTCCGCCATTATTTCCTCTGTTCGCCACATTTTTCCGTTAATTGAAAGAGCTAATCCCGGCAGAAAGTCGCCATAATGGGTATAATCCCAGCCGATCACAAAAGTATCTCCGAATAACTTATATAATTCCTGATTCTTTATCCGAGCATTTGCGCCTCTGAAATTTTCCATGAAAGAAATACCGCCATGACATTGAATTGATCGTTCAATCATTGTGCGATTTCCCCGAAGTGGGTGCTTGTCTGGAATATTGACATAAGCACAAGGGTGATACCCATAATTGATGATAACGTACTGATATCCGTCGATTTCTCCACCCGCAAGAGGATAAAAAAGACGTATCACAGAGTAGATCATTTCAGTTGGCTCTATTGTTTGCATGATTTCTCACCACATTTTTTGATGAAATTATATATCGTTTCAGCAGCTTCTTTGAGTTCTTCCAAAGGGTACATTAGAACAATATCTTTATATGTAATATCTTCCTTGACTGAACCATCTGGATATTTCCAAATCATTGTGCCGACCATATCCATAGCTTCCAACAATTTTTTAAATTCCGTTTCAGGCATTTTCTTCCTCTTTTTCCGATATTATTGTCCGAGTTGTAAAATCAAGGATGATCCCGTTTTCTAAGTGGAGTCGCTGCATACCATTATCATACATGGTTGCAATATAACACATGACTTTATAATACCGAGATTTCAGCCACCAACCGATAATGGTTCTCGGAATTTTGAAACGCTTTCTTTTCTGAGTATAACATTTATTGCCGGATTTATTATTTTGATCGAAATACTTGTCGCAAACTTCATTCCACATATCATTCACCAAGAGCCGTGCTACCGAGCATAGCAAGAGTAGTCAAAACATTAGGATTTGAATAATCAAAAGTAATACGCATAGGATCATAATTCGGATCAAGTTCGGGTATTTCCTTAACCCAACAATCCCAATAAGCATTTCTGCGAAAAGGAGAGAAATCGTGATCCTTTTCATAAAGATTTACGATTGCATTCCATTTATTGTTTAATTCCCGAACAATTCCTCTCACGGCGTCGTTTCGTTGTGCTTTCCGAGATACGATAAGCTCTTTTGCTTCCTTGTTTAATCCGCTGACAATTTCTCCGGTAATTGCTCCAAACTCGTCCGCCGTTTGGGGATTTGCTTCAACGATCTTTTTATAATAATCTTTAGCTTTCATGTAATTTCCGCCTTTCATACTCTTTTTCATAACAAGATTCACATACACCGTAGCCGAATCCCGCGTGATTAAAGTGTTCCATTGAGGTATACGCTTCTCCGAAAGTGATAACCTTATTGCAACCTTTACAAAGGATTTTCTTATTCATATCGGTTGAATAAAGGCAATAATCAAGATTTTCCGGCATTGTTATTCTCCTTTCCAAGCCCTAAAATCAAGTCCATGAAGTTCCATTTTCTCCGTCCTTCCCATACTTGTGAAGAAAACATTGGAGTATAGAAAATTTCCTGCCCTTCCTTTTCATCAGGAAATAATACGTGTACTCCCGTCGCTGGATTTGATAATGTATCTCCGATCACAACATATCCAGCACAACCAAGCAGCGATAATTGAATGTAGCACATTAAGGCGACAATTCTGCTAATATCCTGAGCAATAAACAAAGCATGATTCTGATAATCAAGCTCATTTTTCCGCATGACGTTTGCCGCAGCGATCAATGTAGCACCAGCGCCACAAGCACAATCATAAATCGTAGTCCACCCGCGATTCTTGATATTTTCCGCTATGCCGTCATAATTGATCTTAGACATCATTTCACACAAATGATAAGGTGTGAAGAATTGACCCGCCCAATGGTTGCCTAATTCAAGGCTCATATAAAGATGACCGAGGAAATCTTGATCGGGATTTTCCGTCATGGCTTAAATCACGATAGAAAACAATTCAGCAGGTTTTTCCATTCCACCAAGTCGCTCAATACATTGTTCATATTCCTTTTCGTTGGATTCTCTCTGCTTTGCGCGGGTTTCCGTTCGGTTTGCTAATGACATAGCGGTTGCCGTGATGAAATCCGTCCAGACTTGCCAACTATTTCGGGAATAGCACAATCCATCAAAGATTTTTAAAAACTCTTTTTCGTATTGACTTGACATTTGGATTCTCCTATGGTTTATTATTTTCCTTTATTATTCGTCCTCATTAAATGGCGTACACATTTCATCGAGCGTCGGCAAATTATCCAGTTGCCATTCTGCAACAAGTTTAACCGGCATATATCCATCTTCTGCTTTATCCGACAAGAAATAAAATCTTTCGTTTTCCGTTAATGCTTCTTTATTGAATCCCTCATATCCCTCAAACGTATTCTTATCGAGATCGATAACCCACGCATATTCACAGAATAAACTATTCGCCGCAAAGTTTATTCTATTTCTGAGTTTCAGCCCATTTTCCGACTTGTAAACAAGTTCAAGAATATCCGCGCCGGTATCTCTTGAAAGTTCGGGATATACTCTTGTGTAATCGTCCAGTTCGCCCGATTTGATTCTCTCGTTAATGGCGTCGATATATTCAGAAGTTGCCCAACTGCAAGCCTTTAATTTCTGCTCAAATTCTCTGCGAAAACCACCATCAGAAAGATTCTGACAGAATTTAAGGCACGTTGCCCCCTGACCTTCGGGATAGCCGTCCCACTGGCTGTATTGTGCTACCCTATATTCTCCATCGAAAAATACTGCAATTAGATTTCTTGTACCCATTTTATGACTCCTTTTTATTTATAACATCTTCGATTTCGGCTTTTGTGTACCGTGATAGATCATGTTTAAAATATTTATACTGCCTGTATTTACTCATACATTCTTTCAGCGTTTCCGCCTCGATTGTTTTTGAATGTTTCTTATTAAACAGCGGGCGCATTTCCGCATCACGTTCATAATAAACAATCGTGATTATATATTGCATTTAGTTATTCCTTCCGTATTCAAATACCGGCTTGTAAGTGTTGAAAATCGGTTTCAGCCCTTTTTTAAGGCAATAATCAATTACAATGTCAAACTGCTTCGGATCACAAGCTGAGATAATCGATCTCTGAATACTTACACCAGGCGTTTTACTCTCGACAGGCGTATAGAAAATATCTTTCGGAATATCCACCCAGCCGTCATAAATCAGAGCTTCGCCATAAATGCGAATTGAGTATAAGCCGCGCTTTCTCGGCAGCTTTACAATCAGTTTCACGGTGTTTTCGTACTGTGCATATTTTCCGATCTCGTAACTCTCGAATGTTACATGGTTGATCGATACCCAGCCGAATCCATTAGATTGTATGACGGTATATTTTCCGCCCTGTTTCATATCGGCATATCGCATTTGATCTACCCTATTAATGGTTTCATTCAGTACACGATACATACAATACTTGAATTTTCCGACAGGAATAGCACGAACGATATTAACGTTGAACGGCACTTTATGACTATTGATGTAATTAACCATCTCGGCGCGGAACAGTTCAAAACCCATTGAATTGTAATCACTTTCGGATTTATCATCATCAACAATGTAATCACTGTTGGCAGCGAGAATATCGTCCTTTGCCTTTTCCAGTTCTTCCGCCACGGCTTCGTATTCTTTGAGCTTTTCCAATGTCATGGTGCCGGTGTTCGGTGCGAAAGTTTCCGTCACAACAGATTTTTCATCAACCTCATACACATAACGACCATAATTATATCCCTGCGGATCAATAACCAGTTTCAAAACGTTTTCACAATAAATGGCAACACAATTTGTATTGTACCACTCAACTGTTTCACGTTCTTCCTTGCTCATGCGGGTGTAATCTTCCATATCCTTAACTCTGTAATCATCAGTATCGGAACCACCCATCTGTTCAAGGAACGAAAAATCAGTAATAAGATGTTCATTGATAAACAGATTGTAAATATACTCAGACATGAATACTTTTCTTGCGATCTTGCAATTCACACGACCATGACGAGTATAATATTCATCTTCCTTTGAATCAAGATTGGGTACTTTGTTAGCAACCAACTTAACGCCTACCGCCCACATTTCGCAATCTTCCGTAGTGTGATTTGCTTCGATCTCGGCGGTTTCCGCTTCCATACGCTTTCTAAATTCTTCTGCACGTTTCCGGGCAATCTCATACTCGCGCATGGCTTCTTCATGTTCACGCTGCTTGCGTTCTTCCTCGGACTTCTCAAACTCAGCAAGATCAATTTTGAATTGCTCGGAAATCGTATGTTCACCGACTGTTTCCTCGCGCTGTTCATACTCATATCTGCTTACAATATTATTAGGATGATAGGAACCGTAAAAATTGACATCGAAATAGTCAGAATAATAATCGGAATTGTTATAATTATAACTATCAACAAATCTATAAACATACTCTGCGATAGCCTGTACCTCTGCGCTCTCACGATCCCAGGGACTTGACTTCATGGTAACGTCGATAGAATTATAATCCGATCTTACCGACCATTTGCACATCGGGAATCTCGCGCGAATGTGCTTACGAATAATAGTGGCGATCTCTTTGGTGTCGGTCAAATGGCTTTCCGCGTAATGATTCTTGATATTATCCGTTCTCGTCATTTCAAACAGATTATAAGGTTTCTCGGACTTTTCGAGAGATTTCTTGACTTCGGCACAATTATCAAGGCTGTTAGCAAATGCCATACGCTCGTCGCTCTGCTTTGCGTACCACATTTTCTGCTTACCGCTCCAACGAAAACCGTTTGTCTTTAAACCCTCGATCACGCTTGCCGCGGGCTTACAATCAAATCTGATTTCGATTCCGTTTTTCTCGTTATTGATCGTGATTGTCGTCATTTTGATGATCTCCTTTACTTGCGTTGTTGTCGTTGTTTTCATTATCTGTATTATATCACAGGTTTATACGATTGTCAACACTTTTCGAGAAATTTCCTGATTTTTTCTTGAAAAAAATGCTCAATAATTGAACACTTTTTCAGCCGATTTTGACGATAAAATTACCATTTGATTTACATTGTTATTTGCTTAGTTTTTTATATATTCTTTCTCTATATTGGTTTACTTTCTTTTGGTATATATTTCCTTTGACCATATCCAATATTCTCAAAGCATCATTATACCTCTTTCCAGAAATGTAAAGATCAACGAGCCTAAAAGTCCAGCTCATACTATCAAAGGCTAAACCGCCATTTTGAAAAATCAATTCCCAAAAAGATGTGATTTTTTCGTAATCACAATCATTTTCATATTGTTCTTCCGCCTTATTGATTGCCTCAATTTGCATTTCTTGCAATACCAATATTTGATATTGCCTCGGAGCAACCTCTTTAAATCTTTCTAATTCTGATTTATCTAATGGGAGTATTCTTTTTACTTTTTTACCAATATACATATTTCTTACCTCTTATATTCATAATTTTCCGCGCCGGTGATATACTTCTGAAAATCTACGCGAATCAAATCATCGTTTCCGATCTTTTTCACTCCGCTGCCGAATGCAATTCTTCCGTTTGCTCCGACAAAGTTAATTGTCTTGTTTCCATTCACCGCCATAATCTCGGCATAACATCTTTCTGTCGGCTTTGCGCCGTCGCAAAAGGTGAATCCCTCGTCCTCGGCAAGCTGCATAAACTTTTCGCCGATTGCCACGTTTGCAAGATATACATATACTCTGCCGTTTTTCTTGCTTAATTCTTCGATTGTTCTCATTGATATTTTCCTTTCAAAATAGAATTTTCGTAAAATAAAATCCTATCTTAACCGATAGGATATATCTCACTCCTATCGGTCAAGCATTACCACCTTGCCTATTTATCGTCAGATTTTCCGCAAATTGCCGATTGATATGGTAGGTTGGTGTACGGTCATCGGGCTTGCCCCTCGCGTACTCTATATAGGACTTATTCTATTACTTATAGTATAGCCAGATTTTCCGGTATTGTCAAGCGGATTTCTTCATGTATGACAAAATTGCCTCGCTATGCTCGTCCTGCATTCTCATAGGAACGATCATACATTCATATTCTCCCTGCTGAATGTAAATCGGTTTCAAACTGTTATCCGATGTGATAACAATATGATCTTGAATTTTTGAATCGTTTTTCAGAACTCCCAAAATTCGGGACATGAAATGCGGATTGATCATCTTGACAAAATCCTCGGAGATTTCGCCGGTATGCTCCAAAATTTCCATAGTCTTGAATCTGCTTGTACCGAATCCAACGGTCAGATTGTCGCCGATCATGGCGATAATCGCGCCTTTACTCATATGAGAATCAATATCTGCAAATTCCTTGAATGTTTCATACGCTGCCGGAATGTTCAATTTGAATCTCAAATTTTCCTCTTTGACGGGATCAATGGCAAGAGAGTAATCAAAAAATTCTCCCTCGGTCAGCATAAAGGTGTATTCAAAATCTCCACCGACAAATGCGCCGTACTTTCCGTCCTCAGATACACGGATTTCGATTGTTTCCTTTGTCTTATAATCCACAATCTTTTTCAAATTTGTGAGATAGCCGGAATCAATGCCACGAATGAGCATACCGGAATAATCCTCTTTCACAAAATCCCATTCGACGTTTCTTTTCACCATGATAAAACCATCACAAGTGACAATTACATGATGTTTCGGATCAAGGAAATATGACTGATATACCGGCTTATTCGGATTATCCGATAATCCCGCCGCTACGTTCTTGAATGTTTCCAGTAAATCGGATTTATCAACGCGGATCGCCGGTAATACTGCGGAATGCGCTTCGGGCATTTCCTTTTCATATCGGTCATTCTCGGCAACCAGCTCGCATTTCTTCTTTCCGGTGCTGATAGTAAAATACTTTTCCTCGCTACATTCCACCATGAGCATACTGTCTTTTACCTTGATGTATTTCGTTTCATTGTAGTTAATAAATGCAAAACCACCTTCGATGACGTTGGCGCCGGGAACGCTGATTTTCAAATGTTCGTCGATCTGCTGCGTTTCCATTGTAACGGTATTTTCCACCTGATTCGCCGTGATCTTGATATACTCGAAAATCTGAATGCGTGTTTTCTTTTTCGCGATAACCGTTACACGATCCAGGGCGTTCATAAATTCCTTTGTCGGTACTGTAAATTTCATTTTGTTGCTCCTTATTTCTTACATTTTCTCATGGTGTAAATAATCTGCTCAATCTCGCTCATTCTCAAATCAACTCTGATTGCTAATCCTCCGTCGATGACACTGAATGATACAACATTGATTTTCAAAAGCAAACCACCATTATAATAAAAGTCGTTTATGGTCTTTTCTCTGCGAATCGGCTGCAAGTTATCATCATTAATAACTATCGGGATATTCCAGTTAGAATACAGAGCAAGTAATTCTTTTACAGTCATGTTATTACCTCACTTTTCTGCTTGTTTTAAAGTATTAAATAAACTTCTGAGATCATCATACTTATTAATTGTAGGAATTGAAGCGCCAAAATTTCCACGAATTTCACCGGTGCCCTTCCAATGATTCACGCTGATTGTCAAATCTGCCGCGGATTTTTCCGGGTAATTTGGCTTATAATCCGCAAAGTATTCATCTCTTGTCTGCGAAAAATATAAATGTTCATCGTCCGCTGCAAGCAATCTTCTGATGATATTTTTAAAACTTTTCATCGTTAATGAGATTTGAGGATCAATAATTTTAGCCATTGTCTGCCTCCGTATAGTTATTTATCAAATCGTTTCGTTATCCCCAATTGCCCTATAATGTTTTGCAAAATATTCCATATCCTTTGCAGTCGGGATATAGCCATCTTCCCATATAGGGAGGCGAATCAAATAAGGTTCACTCCGCTGATCTAAAAACTCGCATTCTTTACATTCCTGCGGGATATTCTTGTAAAACTCTTTACGAAATCTACAATTACGGCAAATAGAATTACACTCTATGGTATAGCCGTACAAGTTAGGGTATTTAATTCTTTCGGTAATAACTCCCGATTTCTTGCTCATATTATTTCACCTCATTATCACCACAATTCCGATTGATCGAAAACTTCAATTTGCCTGACATTCTTATCTTTATACTTCGCATTTCTTTGATTGTAATGCTTGATTCTGTCTGCAATCTCAGATTCGCTACCAGTAAAGATATATCCCTCGCCGGAAATAATATATCCGCCATCGACCTTCATATATTTGATAGTTCCATCTATCGGCTCAACTCTCACACGAAATAAACCCTGCGGATTATCTTCACTTTTGAATATATCATCATAATCCAAAGAAGAATTATAATATCCCGACTTATTCAGCCTTTTTACAATGATTGTACTTGTCATACAAAATCACTCCTTAATGTGCTGCTGCAAAAGCCATACAAAGTAATCCGGCTTCCGCTGCGCTGCTCGAACCCTGGATCAGAGATTCAAGATCATTCATCAGTTTGTTGCCGTCGCCGTGCTGCTTGTTCGGTTTAACTTTTACAAGCTCCGGCATATGGACTTCGATCATCTTTTCAAATTTACCTACATCATCGGTATCTCCACGCCGCGCCGCTATCAAGTTAGCATATGCGACTGCTTCATCACCCTGTAAAGCTGAGAAATAACGATCCTTACTGATATTCGGATTGTAATGGTATGTCACGAATAAACCGGTTCCTCCGTGATTATGACCTAAGCCAAATGTGGTAATATCATATCTCGGCTCGGCTGTCTGTGAATAAACTTCTCCATCAATAATGATGTAGTTTTTATTCGCGTCCTTTACGGCTTGAATCATCCTTTTTCTATCCGGATGTTCACCGTCGCGCCATTCTCGCGGAAAGAACACAGAAGAATGTTCGCTTTTCCATTTCAACTCGTCCAGAGTAGATGTGATCCCCTTTTCTTCCGGATCATATACAAATGTTCCGGACTTTACTTTGCTCCACAGTTTACCCTTGAAAAAATAAATCTTACCTTTGCCGTTGTATGAATTATCTTCAAATGCAAGTTGCATTTCTTCCGGCGCAACCTCTCGGATATTTGCGTCATAGTATTCTTCACAAACACGGTAACGTGTTTTTCTACATCTTGGCGGGATATATCCTTCCTCATATTTGATCCATGTCTTGATTTTCATTTCGTTTCCCTCGCTTTTCGAGATATTTCTTTTACTGGATTATTTTATAAGGGCGATCCGCCCTGTTTCATTGTATACATTATACCATATACATTTTAGATTGTCAATGCTTTTCGAGTAATTTCTTGATTATTTTACGCGATATTTTTCAATCGCGATCCGCCCAAAACAGATTACCACTTGCCAAATTTCCGATAACCATGCCATAGATTTCTTTTTCATCGCCAGGATTGCAAGGCAAGCCGAATTGATATTCTACCGCGCCACTACCCTCATAATTCGTGAAAACCTCGGCAATCATTTTATGGTCTGCGTCCACTTCCTGCGGGATAAAATGAATTGTGATAATTTTCTTTTCTTCATCGTTCAGTTTAACACGCAGCGTTTTGATTTCTTCTTTTGTGATTTTCTGAAAATCCGTCATAGCTTCCGCGCCAACTGCAACCGATAGAACCTCATAACTGTCTACATTTTTCAAGTTATCGGTAATCCAATCCTCGATATACTCATAGTATTCTGCGGATTCCGGCTTGATATCATCAGCCATATGGATTTTAACTGTAAAATTAGCGTCCATAGCCGAATGAATTAAAAGAATAACATCATACATATTGATAGCTCCTTTAGATAAAATATCATGTTTAGTATAACATATTTTCTTATAATTGCAAGGGATAGGCGGTAGTTAAACCGCCCAGCCCTGCGCTTTCCATTCCTCGATCACATCATAGCCATCATGGTACTTTGTGATGATTTCATCGTCCCATGAATAATAACCGTTCATATACTCGGTTAAATCGTTAATGATCTTTTGCGGCGCTTTCTTATACTTATTCAGCCACCAGATATAATTGACGATCTTCTCAGTCGAAAACTCAGGATAACCACCGGCGACATGACGATCAATGTTTTCTTTGATTCTGATAACCTTGCGCAATATTCCATTTTTGATCTGTTGCTTCTTTGCCATGATCTTGCCCCCTTGATTATCTTACAAGTCAATTATACTATATCATTTTAGTAATGTCAATACTTTTCGAGAAATTTCCCGAATTATTTTTTGCGGGCTTGCTTTCCGATCTGCTTCCAGTATTTTCGGCGTGACTTCTGATCCTTTAACTGCATAGCCCTCATGTTATGCTTTTTAAAATCGTCAATAGGCGGATTTGACGGCGTTGCTTTTTGGATAATACCGTACACCGCCCAAACAAGCAAGATTAAAAAAACCACCACCAACCACATTGAATCACTCCCTCACAATCTCGTCCAATTTTTCAATAATGCCATTTGCGCCATGAAGAACGCCCAAGGATTCCAGATCGTATATCAAGCCGATCAACTGACTATATGCCCTGCTGCCGGTCTTTGTAAAGTAATTATAATGCTTCTCGCCGTCATAATCAATACATTCGATTGTTGGATTTTTCAAAAACGGTTTATTGCAACCAAAATATTCTTTTAAAATCTCGTCAAGTGCTTTCATGTGATCCTCCTTAAATTGTATTGTAGAAGATTTCCCGATACTCCGGTAATTTTTCTTTGATCGGTCTTTTATCGTTTAATGCTTTGATTAAATCGCTCGTTTTTAAAGTATCAAGGATTTTAAACCATTGATTTTGAGCGGGTAGCTGCTCAAATTTAAAGGCTTGATCTGCTCGCCTGTCTTTTGCTTCCCTCTCGATTCTCTCGATAATATTGGCGGGCATTTTATCCTTTGAAATATACCATGTGATCCTGCCGCCGTCTGAGATATGCGCTACTGTAGGATAATCATTATTGATCTTGACCGCTACATTATAAGCTGTGATCCCGTTGCCAAAGAATCCAAAGTGAATATCATATTTTGTCATGCTGATACCTCCGTTATGCTTTCTTCGAGAAAACGATCTACATTAGAATACATACATTCAACTTTATTTCTAAGAATATCATTGCCAAATGTTCTAACTAATTTTTCATCATAAATGTTGGTAAATCCTCTCGTATTCACCAAATAATAAGGCATTGAAACAACTTTAGCATGACCATAATCATAAAGTATCAATACTAAATCGGTAATATGCTTTGCAAGTAATCTATCAACCTGTGACCATTTCATCTGTCCCTGCTGCTCGATGAAATCCATAAGAGAAATAACTTCTGAATTTGATAATTTATATCTCTTTTCCTTTTTCATATTGCTCTCCACCTTTTCGAGTAATTTCTTGTAATGGATTTAACTTTAGGCGGATCGCCCGCCTTTCGATTACATATAGATTATAGCATATCATTTTAGTAATGTCAATACTTTTTTAAAAAAAGTTTTAAAAAGTAAAAATGTGCGCCTTTTGTGTCCGACTGGATATAAAAGCGCACCACATTACTATATATATAAATATATTATATACTATACATAACTTATTATTACCGTATATATAGTAATGTGATTATATATTAATTACTATACATTACTTATAGTAATTATATATTATATACTTATATATGCGATTTTTTTAATTGTGTGAAATGAAGAAGTGAAACATATCGCGGAACACTTGCGCAAAATTCCGACCGGCTGCCTTTTGATCGTCCAGGTACTCAATAATTTTTCGATCTTCTTCGCTGTTTTGCCGTAGATTTAAAGTGTATGTTTTATAGTTTTGTTTATTCCATTCTGATGTATGTTTTGTGTGCTGCTTTTTGCGCTGCTCGATAGTTTCCTGACTTGTTTCTAATTCGTAACAGTCACGATGAAAATAACGATTTCTGTACGGTGTTACATAGTCCTCTTTATCAATGTTGATCTTGCCGCCGTGTAGACAATTTTTACATCTACATACCTTGATATTATCCATTTTATCCGCTCCTTTACCTCAGTATATCATAACTCACTGGAATAATCAACCTTAGCGCCGTCAAATCCGCCGTATGTACCCGTGATTTCAAGGCTGCCGACAAGCTCTGAATTGATCCTATTGAGCGGAATAAAATCTAATTTGCCGGTATTGACGGGCTTGCCGATCTTGCTAACAGAAATTGTGATATGAGGATTTGAAATAGTAAAAAATTCTTTTGCTAAATCGTTGGATTCTGTAGTGTGTAAACAAACCGATACGCCCTGATTGTTTTCGTCGCAAGCATATCCAATGATATTGAATGTTGCTTTTTTGCCGAAAAGCGCGGGATCGATCTTGCTCGGTCTGAACGCAAAGGTGATATGCGGATTATCAATCACGCGGTAAAGCCTTGTTTTTGTGATCTTATCAATAATGTTTTGTAATTCTTCTTGATCGAAAAATACACCTGTATAAATATATGCCATGTTATATCTCCTATCTGATAATATAGCAATTACGTCTTGCATTATATTGCAAAACAACTTGCCCATCTTTGATTTCGCATTCTGTTATAATTAAATCTGAATGCCTTGCTTCCGAAGAAAAATAATTAACTTTTTTGATTGTTTTATCTGGAAATTTCCGCCTTACTGCGTTAATAGGGGAATTACCGTATATAACCTCGCTTTTTGCTAAAACTACATCACTTTTAACATGAAAACGATTAAACCCAATAAGATAACATTTCATCATAATTCCCTCTCAATAATGTTATTTTATACCTCAGCTAAATAGCCTAAATGGTACTCCCTGACGCTGATCCCGCATTGTTTTAATGTAGGGATAACCATATCTGTGTAAAAGCAGAAATAGCATTTCTTATTCGTTGATAATTCATCATAGATGTGTTCTAATTGACGAAAACCATCTAATGAATATCTTTTACTCGGCATTTTACCGGTATCATACACTCTCTCGATGATCTCTTTTAACTTCTTCATTGTTTACCTCCCGATAGATTTTACCGTCTGAAAATGTCAAGCCGTCACGCTCGATGATGTACATATAAGAAATAATGTTATTGATAGTTTTGATACGTTCCTGCGCTGCTGCCCTAATCACCTTATTCTTTCCATATAAAGGGTTTAATGGCATTAACTGTGATTCCGCTATGCTTTTATCTCTCCAAAGATAATTATAAAGTATATTAAAATCATTACGTTCAAATTTCTTTTCTGCGTTATTATTAATCAATTCCATTGTTGGATTCTCCTATCTTTTACTGATGAAATACTCAACCGGCGCGGATTTCTCGATCAACGGTATAACCTCCGACAAGTCGTAATGATATTTCAAATTTCTGCGATATTTAATTCCGCCGCCCGGAATGCCTGCAAATTCTCCTGTACGATAAAGAATATCATAGAATACACGACTAAATTCTTTCGGCGAAAAAACCATTGTGATCGGCTCTGTGACTTCTATGTTGACAAGCTCCGCCGCATGAAAATGATTATTGTTTTTAAACTGTTCGATATTTTCCGCACGTTTTAACATTCTCAACAAGTGCATACCGTAGTCATAGCAACTCGCATATCTGCTGCCGATTTTTAACTCAAAATCTCCGCCGTCCTTATAAGGCTTTGATCCTTCCATATATTTTTTAGCGTTATCAATAAACTGATCTTTGCTATAAACCAAGGCATGAAATACGTTCTTTTCTCTGCCCTCGTTATCGTTATTGCAACCGCTCCGGTTGAAATGAATGATCCTGCCATCGCCCAGGTCTACGATCTTTGTCTGAAAAATAATGCTATAACTCATGCTATTTACTCCTTTATAAATTCTTATTAAAACCATCGACTGATAACTTTAATAAAAATTTATATGCCCGTATAGCCGATAGCTCAGCTTTATGTAATTACTTAAACATATAATCCTCCTTATACCTGCGCCGTGATTTTTCCGACCTTGCCGCTCATGGTCTTATGTACTGCGACAAAGTACAAAATGATAAATTTAACGCCCTTGATAGCCCATGCGGGCGCGTAGAAGATAGCCGCCGCGATCCTGCCGACAATGCAATTACCATCGACAAAACGCTCCTTCATTTCATGCGCCGAAAACTTCAAGGCGGTAAATACGTTAATTGCGATATACGCAACTCCGATTGCTGCTAAAACGATAGTGATAATGAGATTTGACATGATGATTTTCCTTTCTGTTTCTGTTTTTTGTTTTATCTAACCGCTTCACGCGGATTTCTGACATATTTGGTATTCTGCCGGAATGCTGCTCTCGTTACAGATATACGGGAGAATGTTAATAAGCGCGTCATATCGTTTCCAATAATTCGCTCCGTATTCGACACAAAGACAATGCCGGATATAATTGTGGTTGTCATCTGTAATCACATACGCGAATATATCTTCGTAACTTCCGCGCCATACTCTGAACTTATAGAGAATCACGCTGCGCTCTCTCGCCTTGTCATAGATGATCTCACGGATCGGCTCCGGAATACTGCGGAATGTCTGCAAATCAAAATTCATCAAATGCCCTTTCGGATTCTCCCTGCCATTGCATTCTGTTTCGTTGTACGGTCTGATGAATAAACTTGTCTGAGTGTTAGCAAACACATTTCCGGTGCTGATGACGTTCGTTTGCTTATTGAATGTCTTGAACTCACTATCAAAGTGCATTTTGTTCGGATTATCCCATGTGATCTTTTTCATCTTTGTTTCCTCCTTTGACCTGTTCGAGATATTTCTTGATTAGAATATTTGTGCAAACTTGCCGCCACAAATAGCGCATTTGTAATTGCCGGGATTCTTCGTGAATTTGCTTGCGCGTTCACGTGTGATCGTCTGCCCGCAACAAGTACATTCAAACATATACTTGATACTGTGATCTATTCGGCGCGGCTTATAAGGGATTCTCGTTTCCTCTGCTACTCCCTTTTCTTCTGCCGATGAAGTTCTCTTGATCTCGATTCCGTAGGCTCTGTATACCTTATCAGCTTGACGCTTCCAGTTTTCGCCGTGATTCATACAGCCTTTGACGGAATGCAACAACTCATGCAAGATCGTATTTATCAAGCCTTTATCGTCGTTTCTCTCGTCCAGTAAAGCGGAATTGATATTGATTGAATAGCCGCCCGGAATTGCCTTGATCTGACCCCATCTTTTTCTTGCCCTGGTGTTCGGCACCATTTCAATGATATTGCCATACTCAATGCCGATCTCGTCCAGCATTTCCATGCACTTGACGCCGTATGCGATTAAATCTCTCATGGTATACTCTCCTTTGTTTTTCGAGATATTTCTTGTAATCCGCGCTGTTTTGTGGATCGCTCTCTTGATTACATATAAAGTATACCATATCATTTTAGTAATGTCAATACATTTTTAAAAAATATTTATTACATGTTTGTAATTATTTCTTCCATTCATCACACCAATTATAAATCGTATTGTTGTTTGTTCCGTGTTCACAACAATGATTATATAACTGTGTGATAAAATCTCTTTCGATATCTGCACCGGTTATGTTCATATAATCTAACATACCCATTAGATATACAAGTCTATATCCTTCTGTAATGTTTAATAACTTTCCTATGATCCTGCGCTGCCTATCGTTCATTGTAAACCTCCGAAAAGTAAATCAAATTAGTTTTTTATCGTCATTAACTATCCCAATTATGAATATATTTCTCTTTATAGAATCCGGCGTGATATGCCGATAATTTACCGATATATGCGTCAAGCTCATGCTCTCCGCCGCTGCCATGATAAAATCCGATCACACTTGTTTCTAAATCTTCGCCCGTTCTCCGATCCAACATGATGAAAGTCAAATCCGTGTCCGGTGCATACGTTGTATATACTTTGTATTCTCTGATGATCTTCTCTCCGGCAATCATTCCGCCGTGTGTTTCAACCTCGGTAATAATACCATATTGTACTTTTTCCAGTAAACCGTTATTTGCTTCGGCTCCGTCACGCACCATATCCAGTAAATCATTGACCGCCTCAAAATCATCGGAATATGTGTCGCTGATTGAATTTCCAAATACTGTTTCCACTTCAAGATTATAGTGCTTCATGCTGATTCCTCCTATTCTATAACCATGAATCCAGTGTAAAGGCTTCTGTTGATCTTGACCGGATAATCCTCGATAAAGTGATGACTTGCGCCTGATTTTCCGTAAAAGCCCTTGATATGCTCGATATTCTTCTCATTTATCGTGTCCGGCGTCGCTTTGCCGATTAAACCAACAACAACCGGATTTGCGCCGATCTCTGATACTCTTTGAAAACGTCCTGCAATATTCATGTTATTTCCTCCTTAACTGAAAACGATATATTCTCCGCCGATTCTGCCGATCAAATCCAAAATGCGGATAACGTCTTGACCGGATTCAATCGCGTTATTGACCTTCTTCAAATTTTCCTCTGTGCCATTAAATACCATATCACAATGGAAATTATATATCTTGTCCGTGATCTCGACTATGCCCTCATGTGCTTTATATCCGACCGCTGCGGGATAGAACATCTTATAGGTTTTAATAAGCTCGATTGCCGTGCAATTCAAAAGATTGTTTGCTTCCGGCATTCCGTTATATTCCCATATTGAAAATGCCTGATTATAGTCTGCTTTCGCTCTCTCTAATCTCTTTTCTATTGTCATTGTTATTCTCCCTTTTATGCAATTCTACGGCTGCCAGGTCTGTACTTGTATAGGGTCTTTTCTGCTTCTTCAAATGTGTTAAACCGCTGCGCTGTTGCTACTCCGTCCGGATTATCCGCCGTGACCTGCTTTTTGATCTGAAATTTATGATTCGGCAATTCAACGATCTTTGCATAGATTGTATGACCTTTTTTATATGTTTTATATACTGCTGATATTGTGATCCTCCTTAGATGAATAAATGTCTAAAATAGGGCTTTGCTTCGGTAAATGTGATATATCTGTTGTGAATTTCCGCCGTTTCCTTTGCCATGCTCATATCGGCGCATACCGTGTAGATGTTGACCGTTCCGACCGCTGCCGATTCAGTTTTGTATACTGCCGGAATTTCGCTTGTCCTGCTGCTCTTGAATGTTCCGGCTGTATAGATGTTTACCCTCTTGATCCGCGGGCGACTTTTCAATAATACGGCTTCCGCCGCTTCGTATGTGTTAAACTCTCCGCTGGTTGTTACGCCGTATGGATTCCGCTTGTCGATCCCGTATGTGATACAAAATCCGCGATTCTCGATATACTTGATCTCGTATAACTCCGCCGTGTTATCGTGTTTATAGATTGCCATGATTATACCCTCGCTTCATAACTTCTAAATGGATCGGTAAAAGAATTAACATAATGATAGCAATAAACCATATGATTTAATACTCCGTAAATTCCGCCCTTGATAGCTTCCTTTACTTTCCGCGCGGCTTCCGTCCTGCTGATTCCGTCATGCCACATGACCGTCTTGATATATTCCGATTTAGTATAAAACAGTTTATTGCTTTTCATGCCGTGACCCTCCTTGTTTCCTTTGCTTTACGCCATGCGGCTCTGATTTCCGCCCGCGCTTCTTCGCTCATTTCATATAAATGTGTTCGGCTTCCCATGCCCCATATCTGCATTTTATAGCCTTTATCGCGGGCAACCTGTCGCGCTGCCGTGCCGCCGTCAATCTGTATTCCTTGATACATGATCCCGCCCTGCTTGTCCGTCAAGATGACGAATACATTATTATTATTTTTCATCGTTTCCGCCCTCTCTTAAAACAAAATAGAATATTTAGGGATATCGTCCACGGTTTCCAGATTTGCCGCCGCCCATTCCTGCGCGAATTTCTCCGCGTCATATTCGCCGCTGATTCTGCAAAGTGTAGAATACTTTTTTGTCTTTTCCGGCTCTCCCATCGGGATTCCGCGGCTGATTGGTACGCTGTTATACATATCACCTGTTCCGGTATGCCTTAAAAGATCGATCCTAAGTTCCGGAATTTGCCGACCTGTTTGTGCGTTCCAACTGCAATATTCATTCGATCTTCTTTCGTATTCCGGCATAAACCAGATTCTAAACTCGATCACAACATCGTCATTCAGCTTGACATACTTGACAAGTGTTTTCTCACCGTGCGTCAAATAATAATTGACATCAAACCTAAATCCGCCCTGCGCCTGTTTATTCCACTTGATCGCCTGTTCTCTTGTAATTTTCATTTCGTTTCCCTCGCTTTTCGAGTAATTTACTGATTAATATTGATTTGTTGGCGGGATTTCCGGCTCCCGCCCTGCCTGATCTGTTGTATATATCTTATCACATATATTTAGTAATGTCAATAGCTTTTCGAGATATTTCTTGAATTTTTTTAAATCCTTATGTTCTGATCTTCCGCCGACGTCCTCAGCCTAAATTTAAAGTAATATCCCGCCGCGTCCGCGTGATCGAATACAATGTTATAGTATAGCCCAGGATATAGCCGATCCAGTTCTCTATATAACTCTGTGATGATTCCGCGCGGTATGCTCTCTTTTGCTTCCTCGCGCTCTCTGTTGCATTTATCCAGTTTATCCATATAGGTTTATACCTCCGTTATATCGTCCGATTTAGGCTATTTTAGGGCATTTATTCCGCGTATAGCTTTTTAAATCTCAGCCAATAGCTTTTATCAAAATCCATTAAAGTATATCCGCCGATCTGCGTATCTTCTCCAAATTCGCCGTGATTTCCTTTTGCCGCGATATTTTCCAAAAAGCGATAAAGTCCTTTGGCTCCGCCCTGAGCGCGGATTCTCGTCTTTAATAGTTTGAATACATAACCATAATCGGGGATAACTTCAAGTGATTTTCCGTTGATTTTGATTTTGTTTTCTGATTCATATTCTACCGTCATACCGTCATATTCGCACTTCATGCCGATCTCGATTTGATTTTCCTGCAAGCTCCTAATCTCGATCTTTTCCGGCGTTCTCTGATCCAGTTCATAGACGTGCATATCGTCCGGCGTAAATGCAAAGATAGAATAATTCTGCGACGGCTGCCATGATATAGCAATTTCAAAACACTTGACGATCTCGCCGTTCTGCATTTTGTGGTAATAATATTTTCCGCTTTTCGGATCGTGCAAAATTCGGATTCTAATATTATCCGTTTCATTGGTACGATCCGCGATAATATCGCAGTATTGAATTTTTACATTCGATTCTTTTTCGAGCGTCAAAAGTTCCGATATGCGTTTCATGCTGATTTCCTCCGATCAAAACATATATCCCATATATTCCATATCTTCAAGAACGGATATTAAACCGTCAAAATCCTCTGATTCGCCCAGAATATCCGCTAAACATTCGACGGTATAATAATCAACGCCATAATCCGCCGCGACTGATTCCAAATATTCCACCCTGTTTTTATATCCGTTTTTCTCGTAAATGTTCGGCATTATAATTCCCTCCTCTTAATATTCCATTATTTCTTGATTTTCCAGTATCAAGGATTCATAATCAGTTTCAGCATAATGATTATTAAACCATCCGATATTAGCGACCGGCTCCCACGGGATCAGCTTTTCGATCACAATATCATCAATTTTTCCGCCGTCGTTTCCGTCGATCATCATATGAATATTGCTATATGTTACTTGATTTATTCGGCTATATTCGGATAAACCATTCATGAGAATTTCCGTTTTGTTAAATTCAAATGATATTGAATTACTCGCCGCGCTACCGTGCCTCCGATATTTCCGCCATAAGTCAATACATTGCTTCATGATTTCCGCGCTCGATTTAGTTAATAATGATATATTCCAATCAGTGGGAGCCGCCGCTGTAATCGCGTTAATCATTCCGATCCTATTCATTATTGATTCCTCCGTTTCAGTTATACGCCGGGCATAACGATCTTGCCGCCGCTTCTTTTGCTTTTCTTCTATCCGATTCGACTTTACAAGCCGCCATATATCCGTAATGAAAAGCATTTACAAGTGCAAATAATACTTCCCTTTTTACGTTCATTTCTTTTGCCGTTCCCGCCATAAATGAATCATTATTTAAAAAGAATGTTACATATACATCTTCGCCATCTTCCTCATATTTCATGCTGATTTTGAAATTGTCACGGTATAAACCATCATTTAAAGAGTAGACAAGATTCTGTAAATCTTTGATTATTTTAGCGTTTTGATTTGTCATTGTGATTTCCTCCTATCGCGCCGGGCGTCGATCCGTTTCCGGCGCTATCCATTTATTTTTACGTTTCAATAGGTTTATGCAATTTGCGGGATGGATTCCGTTGCTATCGTTTCCGATCCCCATTTTTCTTTTAATTCATCCAGGTTTTTATGTTTAGGATAACGGCTATAGTGTACATAATATTCCGGGTGCCAATACCATGCCTTCTTTTTACTCCCCCATTTAAAGCCTAAATCCTTTAATACATCTTTGTATGGATATGTATTTCCTGTGATCCAGATAAAGATTCCTACAAGTTCAATAGTGATATTAGGAATGTGAATTAAACCGTTAATGACTTTTTTAAATTCGGCGGGGATTTCAGTTTTTGCCGATTCGGTTTTATTTTCGTATGTTTTACCGTCTACCGATCTATGAATATTTTTATACTTTTCAAATGCTATTTCATATTCGGCATTGATTTCCTTCATGATTTTATTGGATTCTGCGGAATTGTTATTCCTATCGGGATGATACTTGAATATCAATTTGTGATATCTGCTTTTTACATCTTCAATACATTTACACTCTGTAAACCATTTCATTACATTTACCTCCGATCATGCTATTACTAACAATCCGTAATTGTCTGTTAAATCCGATAACATTTCATTATGTGATTCGTAGCTATCGGGATCGACGATCAAATTGTCTATGTATTCGGTATAATTCCCGTCATTGGATTCTGCGTTATAGCCGTATCTATCTATCAATCTACCATTAAGGATATTAGCAAGGATTCTTGACAATTTCATTTCGTATACCTCCTATTAGATGAATTGAATATCTGATTCGGTAATTTCTACCATAACAGATTCTTGATTCAATTCGGTTTTAATATCACTAACCATATCATGCAAGGATTCGATCATGCTATCGCTTGCAATTTCAACGCGGATTGACGGCTCATTAACAATGTTACCGGTAGATTGCATTTTGTAATAGCCGTTACATTCGATCATCGTAAAAGCGAAAATATCATAGACATTTAATAAGATATTAGCTATAATATTTTTTGCGGATTCAGTGCCGATCTTTTGTGATTCAGTGTCCTTATCGAATAAACCGATTGTTAATACTGTTTTTGTCATTGTAATTACCTCCTGATTTGATTGCTTTTTGATTTCGAGTATTTTCTTGATTGCAAGGCTATTATATAATATCATTTTAGTATTGTCAATAGATTATTTAAACTTTTTTGATGAATTATTGCATTTTGGCGGATTGCACAAACCAACATGATATTACTTGTATAATTTGCACAATGCCGGGATCGTGCTGCTATTACTGGATATAGTATTATATATTATACTTATTATATACCACAATATTATATTGCTATAAAAGAATATTACATACTGTAATATGATATCGGATCAATTACTATTTGTATATTTTATTATTCTATAATAGAATATTGTATAGTCCTGGATCATGCTTATTATTCTATTGTAGAATTATAATTTTGTGGGATAAAGTACCGTTTATTGGACTTTGTTTGTATTGAGTACAATAAATTGGACTTTGTAAAGTACATTATTGCGATGATATAACTTTAATTGTGATGATTAAATTTGATTGAATTGTGATTATTTTTGATTAAATTTGAGGGAATTTGACTGAGTTTGCTTTTAGGTGTAAAGCATTTTACTTTACACCTCTCGAAAAATCTGAAAATCCTTTATTTCTTTTAAAGCATAATAATTTCATAGAATCCATCGGGATCATGCTACAATTCCAAAATGTGAATAAAACATTTATTTGATGACTATATTGTAATTCTGTTTTTTGCACTATTACAGAATTAAAGCCCAAAAATTGAGCATTTATACTACTTGCCTACTTGATAGGTAGGTAGGGGGTAGGTTTACATCTCGAACATCTGTTCGAGCCGGATGCCGGTTTTAATGTGCTCCCCTCTACTCTCACCTCAAAATTTAAATCCCCCTTACCTGTTCAATTTTTGAACACTCACCGAAAATTACAGTCAACAATTAAAGGTGTTCAATAATTGGTACTTTTTCTGAAAATTAGTCGTTTATCGAAAACGCAAAAAATTTATTAAAGTGTTCAATAACTGATACTTTTTTGGTGAAATTTTCGACGTACCGAAAACTGAGTAAAAATCCCGCAATTTTTCGTTTTTATAAAAGCTCAGTTTTTGAACAAAAATATTTTAAGGTAAACGATCAAAACAATCGATCATGGTGGTTTCGAGATAAAAGTTGCGGAAAATTGATGAAAACATTTCGGTAATTTTGCTCCGAAATTCTGGTAAGCAACCCGAAAAATCATTCCGAAAATTACCTTAAAACGAAACTGCGACCGCAACTTAATCTATTTACTATATACTATACGTTACTTATATAATTACATTGTATATAGATTAAGTAAAGTATATAATTACTATACATAACGTATAGTAAATAATAATTACTATAAGTAATGTATAGTAATTAATATATATATAATATATATACCTATTTATATGCGATTTTTTAGATCAATTTAAACTTATTCAAGAAATATCTCGAAAAGACTTGACAACCGAGGAAATATGCTCTACAATGAATATTAGAACATTAAATCAAACCTGCGGGATTGCAGGTTCTTTTATTTGAGGTGTTTATGAAAGATAAGCAAACAAATGTGATTTACACTGACGGTCAAAAGAAAATCGTTATCAATGGGAACAATCTCTATATCTCAAAAAGAAATCCTAAAATCAAAACGATTATTTCAACCATTGCAATTATCATCATCATTATCTTGCTGGTTCTTCTTGGTTTGAAATCCTGTGACCGCGTTAAACAATATATGGTCGCTACTCCCGACCAAAGTGCCGTGGAGTGGCAAGGTGAGCAGACAATCAAAAATCCTAATCCGAAAACATCTGCCGGTTCGTATATTCCCGGATTCGCTGTTCTCAATCTTGTATCTAATACAAAGAATCAAAAGGTTAATTTTTATAACCCATCTGAGAATAGCTGCTACTTCAAAATGTATTTGTTTATTGACAACGAGCTTGTATGGAAATCTGATTACATTAAGCCCGGAACCGGATTTTATGATATTCAGCTTAGTCGCACATTCGTGCCTTGTACGACAAAAGGATATTTGAAAATTGAATGCTACACCATGGCTGAAACGCGATTAACGAAAACCGTTAATGTAAATTTTGACGTAGAAATATATTAATAATTTTATGAAAGGATTGGTACGAAATGAGAAAATTCATTTCCCTTGTACTTGCCGTAGCCATGTTGGTTTCTGCTGTTGGCATCGTTACGGCTTATGCTGAGGATTATCGTGAGGACGGTAATACTTTCGCAAATTCAACAGTTACATTTAGACAGCCGAGTTCATATTGTATTTTTATCCCCGACATGATTGGTCTTGATTATGACTATCAGATCAGCGGATCAGATATGAACATTTCTGATCGTGAGTGTTTACGAGTCCTATTGAGCGGTCTTGATTCTGAGAACCATGTGACTTTTGAAAGCCAGGACGGAACCGCTACTTTGAAGAAGTCTATCGAACCCAAGGTTTTGTTGAACGGCGGCACTACACTCAGCGATTTGGGTTGCCCATCGAATTGTGTGGGTTATTTTCTAAAAGGCGATACAATGTCGGAAGTTGCTTTCGGACTTAGTGAAGGCTATTCTGATTTTCATTCAAATAACGGCATGACGCAGCCGCCCGCCGGAGAATATTTTGCTCCTGTTACATTTGAAATTTCTTTAAATAGTTTCTAATTAAATAGGAGATTTGCCTATTGGAGCAAAAAAGCTGTCATCGTCTTGTTTATAAGATTGACAGTTCAATGTTAAAGAGGGCAAATTGGAAGCTCAATTTATCACTTCAAACCGCCATGAGAACTTGCCCCGATGTTATTGTTGCACTGAACGATAGCCAGTGTTTGAGATTCATTGATGAAATCAATGGCGTCGCAGATGTCAATAATAAAGTTCGAGCTATCCAAAACAAAATCAAAAAAATAAAGAAGAAGCCGAAAAGCAGAGAGAATCTTAAACTGATTAACTGCTATTACGAAACTCTTTATGGTTTACAATTTCAGCGCGACTATATCAGCGTTGTAATGAATAGCAAAGAAGACTATGATCGGGCTAATTTAGGGTTCTCAATAAATTATGGCTTAATTGACAATAAAGAGTGTATTATTCATTACCGCCGTTTTTTAGGCACGAACGGCGGTATCAAGAAATCCACTATTGTATATGTCAATGAACAAATCTATACAGAGTTGAAACGCCGACTTGATAATGGCAGAAATCCAAACGGAGAATTTGTACCTGCAAAATTAGAAGCCTATCAAGGTTTGATTTGTTCTGGTTCCATTCCTCTCCCATCTCCAAAAGGAGTGATTGTCGTTAGAGATTGTATCACCCATTTTAAGGAAGATGTTATACTAATTGATGACAGTGGAGAAGGCGAACCAAAATTAACATACGAAGACAATTATGAAATTGAACATAATGATTCTGATGGATATGGGTTAATGACACCGGAATATTCACGTGTTGTTAATAATTTTCTTTGCGGAGAGGATAAACCGATTTCCGGAATGAATACTCGTTCTGCATTTACTAAGGGTATGCTTTACACCTTTGATTTTAAAGAATTTGCAGAAAAGATAGCAGGTACTTTTGAGGTCGAGGACGTATGGGGAGATAAGCGCGATATCCGAGATGCCGATGTAATACTCACGGAATCCATGCTCAAATTGTGGTCAAGTTATGATAGTTGGGAAGATTATCTTGAAAATTGCAAAAAAAACAATTATCACTTGTCGGCAACAAAGACTACTCCCGATCAATTAGAAAACGTCCGAGATACGAACTATCAATTTTTGCAATCGTATGAGTTTTCAGACGATGATCTGTATAATTTGTGTTTGCCGACCATCAAAGAAATTAAGGATGTAATTGGTTTAGACTACCGTAAAAGTTTAACGTTTCTTGCCGGATTCGGTTTAGACGACAATACAGCATTTAGTCAAAACCTTAATTCATATATTAAGGCATTGATGGTTGAGCCTAAATTAATCAATGATCCGTTTATCCGAAAGAAAATATACCATATGATTCGTAAACGAATTGAAATGGGTGAGCGTGGCGCAATTCGTATTAAGGCGAATTACGCTATGATAAGTGGTGATCCATACGCACTTTGCCAGTCTATTTTTAATCTTACCGTTACAGGATTGTTAAAAGCAGGAGAAGTATATCACAAATATTGGATTGATCGCGGTTCGGATGAAATAGCTTGTTTCCGTGCTCCGATGACGTGTCACAATAATATCCGCAAAATGAAACTCTCGCGCTCACCCGAAGCTGCTTATTGGTATCGTTACATTGATACGGCACTGATCTACAATGCGTGGGATAGTTCATGCGAGGCTATGAACGGCGCGGATAAAGACGGCGATACTAATATGTGTACCGATGATCCAATTATTGTTCAAAACACAAAACCACTTCGGACAATAATTTGTTTACAGAAAAACGCAAAAAAAATCATTCCTACCGAGGAATCTATTATTGAAGCAAATAAATTAGCTTTTAATGATGAAATCGGAGAAGTAACGAACCGAGTTACAAGCATGATTTGTATTGCCGATGGTTTTCCAAAGGAATCAGAAGAATATAAGGTTTTGCAATACCGCATTATGTGTGGTCAGTTATTCCAGCAAAATACAATAGACCGAGCAAAAGGTATTATTTCAAAATCCATGCCCGTTCATTGGTATTCAATGCGAGATAATCTTATCGGAGAAGATGATAATGAGGAATCAAAAGCAAAAAAGATATTCAATCAAAAAATTGTTGCTTCTCGGAAACCTTATTTTATGGGATATGTTTATCCTAAACTTCGTGCTGAAAATAATACTTACATTAAAAATAATACTTTAGGTGCAATTCGCCGCTTTAGTGAATTTGGTATTAATGATATTACCGATTTGATTTCATATGAAAACCCAACTCCTGAAATGAAGGAATATTTGGATTACTACAATAAGCTGACGCCAGTTGATAATAATAAATGTGTTATTAATCGAATTGCATGGTTATTTGAATCAGAGTTCAAAACGTTTATGTCGGATTATTCAAGAAAGATACGCGAGTCAGATAATTGCATATTTGATTATAGAATCATGAAATCCGGCGTTGAATATAGCCAGTTGCAGTATGATAAAATATCGGAAATATACAAAGAGTACCAACTAAGGACTAAAGAATACCGCAAAGAATCTCGAATCAAAAAGGTCGAGAAGTATGACAATATCGAGCAACACATGATTTTGGTAAATTTCTTTAAACGAGAGTGTGAGGAAATTTGCCCGAATGAATATGAATTATGTGATATTCTTTTGGATATGTGCTATCAAGCGGAAACTTCAAAACAATTTGTATGGGATATGTGCGGAGATACTATCCTTCAAAATCTTTTAAAGAAACATGATTATGAATTAACATATCCTAAACTGGTTTCCGATCAAGGTGAATTTGAATATTGCGGAGAACAATTCATTATGCAGAAAACGCGAATCGAGGTGATTGATGTATGATTATCTTGAATGAGCGAGAGTATGCTGAGGATTGCTTGAAAAACGGGATCATAAACGACAATCCATATATCACGGTATCAATTTTAGCAAAGTATTATTATCATTGTCATGGATTCCGCAAAAAGAAGATAACGAGATTGTTGCTTGAATTTCTTTCTAAATATTATTCAAGATATGAAATAAATGAAATAAGTTGGATTTCGAGCGTCGAAAAACTCGCAGCCAACGCAGGTAAATATCCGTTATTTGAAATTCCCGGCGTAAAGATAACAAAAGCGGAAATGAAAACCATCACTGATCTTAACAATAAAGTATTAGAACGGCTGGCTTTTACGATGCTCTGCCTTGCTAAATTATGTGATGCTAAAAACTCCGAAAATAATGGCTGGGTCAATTCCGATTCAAAAGATATATTCAAATATGCGAGAATTTCATCTACTATAAAAGAGAGAGAAAAAAAGATAGGAAGGCTATGGCAGTTAGGATTGTTAGAATTTCCGAAAAGAAATGATAACCTGAATTGCCGTGTAACATTCATTAATGATAATGATGAAGAAGAACTATTTATATCCGATTTTCGTGAACTTGGATATGAGTATTTAAAGTATAAGGGAGAAAATTTCATTCGTTGCGCTGAGTGTGGAATTTTAACTCGTGGTAATAAGGCAGGAACAAAAAAATATTGCGGTTCTTGCGCGACCTATACTCCACAACTAACAAAGACAATAGTATGTATTGATTGTGGTAAAGAAATCTTTGTTAATTCAAAAAATAATCAATCTTGTCGTTGCGAACAATGTCAAAATAAGCGAAATATAGAATTAAATCGTATATCATCAAAAGAAAGAATGAAAAAATATCGTGCATCTCAAAACAAATAATTAATTTTGTTACGGATAGCAATTTGTAGATGAAACAATTAGGTGTAGATACAACATATAGTAAAACCCACTATTTAAGCCATTTTTAACACTATATATTGTGTTAAAAGAAATTTTCAAAATTTCGTTAAATGAAGGGAATATACCCTTTATACTCTCATTTCTTTATCTTTCTCTTTCTCTTGATGACGCACCAGCTCGGCAAGAGTTGGGCTGGTGCAATCCCTTTATATGCGGATATGGTGTTCAACGGTTAGCACGTTGGCTTGCCAAGTCAAAAGTACGAGTTCAAATCTCGTTATTCGCTCCATATAAGACACACGCAGCAATTATTCAGAATAATTTTTGCGGTTAAAAAATATTCATGGTGTCTTGTTCTTATTGCGGGATGGAGCAGATGGTCAGCTCGTCTGCCTCATAAGCAGAAGGTCGTGGGTTCGAGTCCCACTCCCGCAACCACTAATTTAATCAATATGGGAGAATCGTATAGCGGCAATTACGGCAGACTGTAAATCTGTTCCCGTAAGGGTTCGATGGTTCGAGTCCATCTTCTCCCACCATATGCTTGTGTAGCTTACGAGGTCGGAGCATCGGTCTGAAAAACCGAAGGATGGTGGTTCGATACCACCCTCAAGCACCATATGGTTCCGTAGTTCAAATGGATAAAACACCGCCCTGTCACGGCGGAGTTATGGGTTCAATCCCCGTCGGAATCGCCAAATGTAGGTGTAAGTCAACGGTAGACGGCTTGCTTTGGGAGCAAGTAGCTGGGGGTTCGAGTCCTCTCACCTGCACCAAACAGAGTTCGGCACGCCTCTGAATATGCGTACCATGCCGAGCCATATATTCCCACGTAGTTCAGTTGATAGAACTCTCGACTGTTAATCGAGTAGTCGCAAGTTTGAGTCTTGCCGTGGGAGCCAAACGGGGGATTAGTTTAATAGGTAAAATCCTCGCCTTGCACGCGAGGGTCAGCGGTTCGAGTCCGCTATCCTCCACCAAATACATAAACAGGACAAGGAGTAATTAACCTTTCTCGGTGCTGCTACACCGAGATTACTGTTTGTGTATAGAATAAATAGACAAATTTTAGCAGAAAGGAGTTTATTATGATAGGAATATATAAATTTACAAACAAATTAACAGGCAAATCTTATATCGGACAAAGTAGAGATATACATAAAAGATACATTCAACATAAATGTAGGCACGAAATATGTTTACACGAAGATGCGCCAAAAGAAGATACATACTTCCATTCAATGCTTAGACATTATGGATTTCATAATTTTGATTTTGAAATTTTAGAAGAATGTGAAATATCGGAATTGAACGAAAAGGAAGTTTATTATATTCAAAAATACAACACTTTATATCCGAATGGTTATAACAAAGATAAAGGTGGAAACACACCTCATCCTAATGCACTTAAATCTTATGAAGATGTTGATGAAATAATAGAACTGTTAAAAACAACAAAACTTTCAAATATCGAAATTGGAAACAAATATGGAGTATCAGACCAATCAATTTCAGATATAAACAATGGTAGGACTTGGATAAGAGATGATATTAAATATCCAATCCGAAATACATTTGAAGCAAAAAAGATTATTTGGAAATGTAATTCATGTGGGAAAGTATTATCTGGTAAAACCAAAAGCGGATTATGCAGAAGTTGTTTGAATAAAAACATACAGGATAATTCTTCTATGCCTGATAAAGAAATATTATATAATTTATTATTACAATATTCGTTTACTTATGTGGGTGATAAATTTGGAGTTACCAGTAACGCTGTAAGAAAATGGTGTGACAAATATAATATCCCACGACATTCTTCATATTACAAAAATGTTGCTTAATACCCGCAAGGGTAATATGCTGAAATAGTATAATGGTAGTACCGCGGATTTGTAACCCGCTAATCTGAGTTCGACTCTCAGTTTCAGCTCCACACAATAGCGAAAGCTAAATAAAAAATAGGAGAAAAAGATATTGAAAGAAATTACAAAGCAAGAAATCAATTTGCTTGAAAAGCACAACATCATCAAGAACACACATAAAGGCTATATTGGAGTAGATGACGGCTATCAGGTTGGATTCTATCGGACGGTGAACAAAAGATACATTCAAGATAAATATGCCGATATAGCAAAAACACTTAAATAAGGAGCTATATATGGCTAAAAAGAAATTAAAATCTGATGGAATCTTTTTCACGGGAAAAGCCTCGGAAGATGTTACTGGATCACAATACTTGGTAAAATTTGGAGAAACACAATGCCTATTAGAATGCGGCTTGCACCAATCATCAAGTAATGATTATTTAGATTCGTACAAAATCAACTCAGAGAAATTTCAATTTAAGCCAAAAGAAATTGATTATGTTTTTGTGGCACATGCTCATATCGACCATTGCGGTTTAATTCCAAGATTGGTTAAAGAAGGATTTGCCGGAAAAATTATTGCAACAAAAAATACAGCGGAAATTATGAAGCCCTTGCTTTTCAATTCTTGCGCAATAGTGCAGGAAGAAGCAAGGGTTTTGTCATATCGTTATAAAAGAGAATATAAACCATTGTATGAACAGGCAGATGTTGAGAAAGCATTGAACATGATCGAGGTATTCAATGAGTATGATTATATTTACAAACTAAACGATAACATCAGTTTTAAATGGCTGCATAATTCTCATTGTGTCGGAGCGGCACAGCTATTATTAATATTGAAAAATGGATCAAAAACCAAAAAATTGTTATACACATCAGATATGGGTTCATTAAAAACAAAAAATCATTATGTTACAAACACCGAAATTCCAACCGATTTTGCGGATTGCGTTATCATGGAAAGTACATATGGTGATTCTAAGAGAATTTCAAAAAAGAAACGTTCTTACGATATAGAGCATTTAAGAGTTGCTATTAATACGGTTTTGGAACGCAAAGGAACTATAATTCTTCCATGTTTTAGTTTTAGCCGAACCCAAGAATTATTGACGAATTTATACGATATTTTTTCTGGTGAAAATGATTTTAACACACCAATATATGTAGATTCAAAACTGAGTTGTGATATTAGTAAACTTTATTCATCAATTCTATCTGGTAGTGATTTAAAATTATGGGATCAAGTATCTAATTGGGATAATGTTCACTTCATTGAAGAAAAAGATGAATCGAAGTCCATCATAGCAAATACAGCCCCGAAGATAGTATTATCATCTTCTGGATTCTGCACCAATGGCAGGATCATTGGATATTTGAAAAAATATATTAAAGATAATAATTCGATGGTGGTTTTCTCTGGCTACGTTGGTGATAATCCATCATATTTATCATATCGAATCAAAAATTACCGTGAGAATAAAGGAATTAAAATCAATAAGGAATACGTGCCAAATCGTGCCGATTGTATTACATTATCTACATTTAGTAGTCATGCTGATTATAATGATTTGATTAAATATGGCAGTTCATTAAATACAAACAAATTGATTTTAGTTCACGGATCATCGGAAGCAAAGCATTGTTTGGCGGAAGGCTTACGTCCGGCAATTTCAAAAAATGACAAAACATATCGTGTCATAGAGTCCTATAAGGGTATGATGATACGATTATAGGGGGTAACAATATGGCATTAAATATGGAAAATGTCACAGAAAATTTCTCATACGAGTATTACGATAGATTCTTAATAGAAGATATTGAAGATAGAAGAATTTTTATTAATTCTGAAATTGATGAAACAGTTGTTGATTTGGCTTTGCATCATATCATCGAATTTAACAGGCAAGATAAAGATGTTCCCATCGAAAAACGCAAGCCAATTCGTGTTTATATTAACTCACCAGGGGGAACGGTATCTGATGGATTTGGTTTCATAGATAGCATCATCAATTCTAAGACACCTGTTTATACGATTAATCTTGCACAAGCGGCGTCAATGGCATTTTTGATTTTTATTGCAGGGCATAAGAGATATACGATGCCCCATGCGGAATTTTTAATGCACGATGGCAGCACCGGAAGTTTTGGCAGTTCTTCTAAAGTAAAGGATCGTATTGAATTTGAGTCTATTCAATTAGAAGGAATGACGAAGCAATATGTGATTAGCAGAACTAATATAGATGACGATTTATATGAAAACAAACGTCGAGTTGAGTGGTACTTTCTTGCAGATGAAGCCAAGGCTATCGGAGCCGTAGATGTAATCGTTGGCAAAGATTGTGATATTGACGAAATTTTATAATTAATAAAAACAAGGAGAGTTATGAGTTTTAAAAGATTAGAAAATGAGAACGAAGAACAATTCTTGTGGCGGCTGGGACAAGCCAAAGATAAAGGGCTGGTTGATTTAAGTTGGGATGATATAGCTTCAATTATGAACAAAGAGTTTAGAGAAGATATTTCCGAATATCGGAGCGAAGCTGCTTATCGAAAACCTTATCAGCAAGCTAAACGATTTTATGAAAATGGAACATTTCAAGATTTGACACAAGAGTTGTATATAAAAGAACTTAGAGATGCAAAACATGAAGTTCGTATTGAAAAACAAAAATTATTCGACGAGCGCACCGCTCTAAATAAGATTCTTAGAGAATCCGCAAGAGCGGAGGAAGATTTAGCTCGTTTAGAAGTGTTGATAAGAGAAAATGGTGAAACCGTTTTCCAGAATACTTGTCCGGAAATCAAAACAGCCGACAATGATTTGGTTGTTTGTTTATCTGATTTTCATTTAGGTATGAATACAAATAATTATTTTGGAATCTACAATTCTGAAATTGCGGAAAAACGACTTCAAGATTATTTACAGCAAATAATTGACATAGCAGAATTACATAAATCAGAAAATGTATACTTAATTCTGCTCGGTGATCTCCTAAGTGGTCAGATACATTTTACAACACAACTTGAAAACCGCGAAAATGTGACGCAACAAGTTCAAAAAAGTGCTGAATTGATTTCTGCATTTGTTTATGAATTAAGCCGACATTTTTCTGCTGTATATGTAAATGGAGTCGCAGGTAATCATTCACGCACTTCATTTAAAGATCAAGTTCTAAGAGACAATAGATTAGACAATCTGATACCTTGGTATATGAAAGCAAAACTATCTCATGTTGATAACATCAAATTTATTGACGATCAAAATATAGATGCTACAATCGGGTGCTGCGAAATTCGGGGGCAAAAATATTTGATGGTTCATGGTGATTTCGATAGTTTTAGTGAATCAGGTGTTTCAAAACTCGTGTTAATGCTCGGATATAAACCATCTGCTATTTTTTATGGTCATTTGCACCGCTGTTCATACGACAGTATAGCTGGCGTCAAAATCATAAGGAGCGGTAGTTTTTGCGGAACTTCCGATGATTACACAATTTCAAAGAGATTAAGTGGATCAGCTTCACAAATGGTTTGTGTTGTAACAGATAAAGGAGTACGGACTTGTTATCCGATTGATTTAAATTAATAGAGAAATGGAGAAAGAAATGAGTAGAACAGAAATCGTAAAAGAATTGTTGGATAGAATGTTTGACGATCCAACACCTGAAAATAAACAATTATGTGAAAATTTCTGTAATACTTTCACCGATATTATTATTGATACTTTGTTGGACGATCAAGAAATTAGATGGAAGGGATTGTTTACAATTAAAGTTGTTAATACGCCTCCGAGAAAAGGCAGAAATCCGGCAACAAATAAAGTGGAGGATTTTCCTGCTTCTAAGAAAGTCGTCTGTAAATTAAGTAGAAGTTTAAAACAAATGATTAGTGGAAAGTGATATATATTATGGAAATAATGAAATTTAAAGATATTGAGGATGTATACGGTTTTATGAGTGATATCGTTACATCTGATAGTAAGAACATTACTGCCGTGTTGTTTTATGAACAGGCAGAGGAATTAATGAGGCTATTTTTAGAAGACCTCGATGTAACGGTTGGTCATATTGAAATTGGAAATCATGATTATAGTAATTATTCGCGTGAATATTACGTTTCAATAGATTCTGATTTGATTTTAGATGTATGTCCCGTTATGCCGCACTACAAACAAGATTTTGGGTACGTTCCAATTCAAGAAGCAGATATTATTTTATACGATGAAAGTGCAAAACAATCCATTGTAAGAATAAATGATTGTAAAGAATCATATCAAATTGAATTTGGATATGATGAAGATGAATGTGGAAATTGTTGCAACGATTGTTGCAGTTGCTCCAAGTCGCTTTGCACGGCGATTCGCTTGTTCATGAATTTATTAAATGAATAAGCAATTTTATAGTTGATATTATTTTAATAGTTGATATGGAGGTGGCGATATGCCAAAACCAACAGGGAAAAGCGAGTGCTGCTGTTGCGGTGAATCGCTCTCCCCCACTCATTTTTATAAATCCAATAGTGGATTTTATAAAACAGGTCGCTTACCTATTTGCCAAGATTGTTTTAAGGCAAAATTTGGGCAATATGCGGCTGAATATTTAAGTAATAAAAAGGCTATGCAACGAATGTGCATAGCCTTTGACATTTATTTCAACGAAGATGTTTTTGATAAATGTGATAACAATGATGAAACAGTTATTGGAAATTATTTTCGGCAATTAAACTTATCACAATGTAAAGGAAAAACTTTTGAGCATACAATCAACGAGGGTAATTTCACGTTATCCGGCGCAAGAAAAACCGTCAAAGATGGTGGTCGCGTTGCCGTGGTTGATGAATACGGAAACGAGAACGAAGAAGTATCTGTTGATCCTAAAGATGTTGAACGCTGGGGTGAAGGATTAGACCCTGTTGATTATGTGAATCTCAATAACCATTATCAATATTTGAAAAATGCGAATCCTCATTGTGATAGCAACCAAGAAATTTTTATAAACGATCTTTGTTACGCGAAAATGCAACAACTTCAATGCGTTCGCAGTCAAGATAGAGATGGGTTTAAGAAAATGGGCGAATATTATAATGCAACATTTCAAAAGTCAGGTTTAAAAATATCTAACGACTCTGAAAATAAAGGGGACGATACCCTTGGAACTTGGCTTGGAAGAATTGCTCAGTACACTCCCGAAGAATATTACAAAAATAAAACATTGTATCAGGATCACGATGGATTGAGAGATTACATCGAAAGGTTCTTATTGCGTCCATTAAGAAATTTACAACATGGAACTAAAGATAGAGATAGAGAGTTCTATGTTAAGGAAGATGGTGAAACTCGTGAAATTGACAACTCCGACTAAGCCATACAAAAGCCGCTATGCGGATAATAAACAATCAGAACTATATACAAAATTTCCTACCACCAATTTTCTTGGAAACCCTCAAAATGTAGACCATGTTTTAAAATGGTGTACTTTCTTTCGTAGAAATTTACATCGTGTAGCAACAGATTATCTTGGATTAAAACTACATATGTATCAAGTTTTGGTTTTGTATTTAATGGGTATTTGTAAAACAATGGTGATTGTTGCCGCTCGAAGTGCTGCAAAATCATTCATTATTGCAATATACGCTTGTTGTGTATGTATTGTTTATCCATATTCTGAGGTCGTATTAACCTCTGCAACAAAGAAACAAGCTAAACTTATTGTTTCGGCAAAGATACAACAGTTGCAGAATTTCTCTCCTGTATTGAGAAAAGAAATAACAAAAATTAAAGATAACCAAAATGAAGTAATTGTATTTTTCAGAAGTGGAAGTACAATCACGGTTGTCCCTGCTAACGAAAATGGGCGCGGCTATAGGTCAAATTTTGCTATTCGAGAGGAATTTAGACAAATCAAAAAAAATATAGAAGATAGTGTTATTGCTCCGTTCCAAGTTATTAGACAAGTCCCTTATATGGTTGATCCATATTATGCTGATATGCCAGTTGGAGTTTGCATTCAAGATTCAGTTGATGTTTATATCAGTTCATCTTGGCTTGATCCGCATTGGATGTGGACTGTTGTTGATAATGCGTATGAATCAATGTTGGATGGAACTGGGCAATTCTTGATAGCTTTTGACGAAAGTATAGTATTAAAACATAAAATCAAATCGCAGGATTATTACCAAAAAGAAAAGAAGAAACAAGATAGAATCACATGGGAATGTGAGTTCTTAAATGTTCGTATTAAGGAAAACCAGTTTGCTTTCTTTACATATAAGATGTTTAATGACAATCAACATTTAAAACAAGTATTCTATCCAAGAACTACTGCTGATTTTATTATTGGTAGGAAAAATCCATATGCGATATCAAAACAAAAAGGTGAAATCAGATTAATCGGAGCAGACTTATCATTTGTGACCCGCAAAGGTAATGATAGGTCTGTTTTTACTTGTATGAGATTATTGCCAGAAACAAAGAGGTATAAACGCTCAGAAATGGATGATCTCGAAGTAAGTGGTGGTTACAGACGTATTGTTCCATATATGGAATCATTGCAGGGTGGCGAGATAAGTAATCAAGCACAAAGGCTAAGACAATTATATGAAGATTTTGAAGCGGATTATATTGTCCTCGATTGCCGGAACGCCGGAATAGCTGTATATGACTGTCTTGCAAGAGTAATGTATGACGAAGAACGCAAGGTCGAATATTCACCTTTAAAATGTATGAATGACGAAGCAATCGCAGATCGAATCCAATCGGAGGGTGCATTGGAGTGTATATATGCTATAAATGCTTCTCAAAAGCTCAATAGCGATATTGCATTGGATTTTTTACGTGTATTGGAACAAGAAATGATTAATTTCCTTATTCCGTATGAATCTGCGCAAGACGAAATTTTATCTCAAAATGATAACTATTTAAGTACGCCCGATGCGGACGTTCAATTCTTTTATGAAAGTCCATTTCTTGAAACACAGGCTTTAATTACAGAATGTATCGAACTGTCTTACGAAAAGAAAGAATCTGGAATAATTGTTGTCAAGGAAGGTTCAACATCACATAAAGACCGTTATTCTTCATGTAGCTATGCTTCATATGTAGCAACATTATTTGAAAAAGATTTATTTTCCGTTTCAGACGAGTACGCATACGGCGTTTATATTAACTAAGAAAGGAGGGGTTAGATGCCAGAAAGTTCTCAAAAATCACAGACTCATGCGTATGAATTTTCTTCATATGAAAGTCAAATGACATATTCAAATTATTATTTTAGCTTAGATATTTTTGATACATATACGCAGGAGCAATTAGAATCATTAGTTCGTGATCCGATTGCCAATAATGCGTTATTACGCGAAATCTCACGTATTCTATATGGAACGAGCGGTGTTTACACAAATACAGTTGACTATATGGTCGCTATGCCAACGTTGGATAAAGTAATTATTCCGTATGGTAAAAATGTATCTAAAAAGCGTAAGTACAAAGAATTAATCGAATCTACTTTACGCACCATTAAAGATAAGGAGTTTATTCGTGATGCTTTATTTAGAGGCATGATTGACGGTATTGCATTTTATTATTTTGAAGTTGCAAGTCGCCCAAACGCATTAGGCAAAATGTTGACGGATTATGATGTAAATAGCATTATTGAGATCAATGAACTTGGCATAAATGCAAGTATTATTTCCCTCCCTACTGATTATACACGAATCGTAGGAATTAAAAACAATTCTTATGTTATTGCTTTCAATTTAGATTATTTTACAAATGGAAATGGCGAAAAAGTTGAAAATAAATTAAAAAAATATCCGAAAGAGATTCGTGAGGCATATTATCGCCGAAAGAAAGATGAAGGATTTACAGGTGGGAATTGGGTTGTTTTAGACAATACGAAGACTATTGTTCATAAAATACGCAGTGATCGCTCTGAAAAATATGGTAGACCATTGGTTCTTGCGGCAATTCGAGATATTTTATATGATGATTATTTTATCAAAACCAAGAGAAATGTTCTTGGTGAGATTAACAACAAAATTATTTATCAAACCTTGCCGGAAGGACAAAAGAAAGGTACTTGCGCATTAACGAGACCACAACAAGACGATCAACACGCTAAAGTTAAAAGTGCTGTAATGAAAAAGAATAGTCGTGGAGGAATTTCATTCTTTACCGTTGCATCTGGAACAAAAATCAGTTCTCTTGATGTTGGCAATACAGATATTTTCGATGATAAATATGAATCAAATCTCGATAATCGTATTGCCCTTGCACTTGGTTTCGCGGCTTCTGCGCTTAATGGTGTTGGTTCTGGTAGCTATTCCGCACAAGAAACCAACTTAGAATTAGTAACTCAACAAATCTTTCAATGGATAGATCAGATAACTAATGAACTGAATAAGTGTTTGATTTCAAGTATTATTAAGGACAAAACAAATTGGGCGGAAGTTAAATATCTACCGATCACTCTTGTAAACCGCGGAAAAATGGTTGAATATTGCAAAGACCTTTACCTACAAGGTAAAGGTTCTTTATCTTTATGGGCAAGTGCGTGTGGTATTGCGCCGGATATATTCTTTGCACTACTCGATCAAGAATTGGACGATGAAATTGAGGAAAAATATCCTGTTCATAAGACAAGCTATGTGCTATCCGCAAGAGACGAATTTGCATTGTCCGATAAGGGTGGTAGACCAAAAACTGATAACCCAACTGAAAATACAATTAAATCACAAAATAATAACGGTAATGCGACGCCCACACCGTCCGATAAAAAATAATTGATAAGAAGCCCGCAATTTGCGGGTTTTTTATATATACAGATTTGCCAAGAAAGGTGGTGAATGAATGATAAAACCATTTGAGATGTTTAGTGAGTCTAAGAAAAAAGGTGAGAATGGTAAACGTAAATTCAAGATGATCCTATATAAGATTTTTCCTGATTCAGTAATTGATGCCGAGCATGAAGTCGGAACAGAATACAACGGAAATGGAATCACTTGGATTGAAGAATACTGTCGAAAGGCTTTAGACAGTATTAAAGGTATGTTTTTGCGTTGTGAATTTTTAGATGATGAACGCACAGAAATTTGCGGACACGGTTTCACCGAAATTGTAGACGATCAGCCTTTATTTGAAAACGCGACCACAATCGGCGTCTTTACCGATGGTTATATTGATGAAATCGAGGAAAATGGCGAAAAGATTAAGGTCTGTATCGGCGTTGGAGAAATTGACAGTAGTTGTTATCACAAATTCTGCGAAAAATTAGATGAATGTTTGGTAAAAGGTATTTACCCACAAGGCAGTGTTGAGATTTTGAAAACTCCAGGAAATCAAGGAATTGTATATAAATATGGCTACAAAGAAAAAGGCAGAATCCCGATGGATTTTATTCACTCAGGCTATGCTTTGTTAAACATAGCTCCCGCCGATTCTACGGCAAAATTATTAGAACTCAATGAACATAAGGAGGACAAGACAACTATGACTGATGTTGAAATGAACGCTCTTGTGGATAAAGTTGTTGCGACATATACCAATCAAGAAGAAGCTATTGCTCAGGCTAAGGCTGAATGTGCGCAACAAATTGCTGAGATTAACGAGCAGATGGAGTCAACTATTTCTGAGAAAAATGAGCTTGCCGCTACAGTGGACGAGTTAAAAGCCGCCATCGAGAAATGGAAGGCAGACTTCGACGCTTTGACTCAGGAACGCGAAGCACTTTGGGCTGAGAGAGATGAACTTCAAAAGGCTCTTGGCGAGGCAAAGGCAAAAGAGCGCTTAGGCGAAATGAACGCCGCTATCGCTGATTTCAGCGACACTGAAAAGGAATATGCTAAGGCGGAAATTGACGCTTTTACCGCTGATCCGATTAACTCTGAAATCAATTCTATTATCGGAAAGATTTATGAGGGAATTGGTAAGGCTGCAAAAGCTGACGCAGCTCAGAAAGAGGCTGAAATCGCCGAGCAAAATTCAAAGCAAGATGCCGAAGATATTTTTGGCATTGTTGAAACTTCCGAGCCGGAAGACACTAATATCTTTTGATAATTAAAACACACTTTACTTACATTATTACTCAAAAATTTTAGAAAGGAAGATTATTACTATGATTAAAGTTAGAACTATTGGTATGCTAACACGCGATATCACTAATCCCGTTTTGACTTCTGTAAGCGCCGTTAAGAATTATGATTTTATTACTGGCGCTGATGGCGAGACTTATCTTGTAGCAAATACAATCACTGGCGATAATGCTTATGTTGATGACAACACTTTCGCCGCTGGCGAGTATCTGAATGGTCACGCTCTGCGTGCATGGGTTGGTGAGCAACTTATGGTTGATAAGAAACACTTGACTCTTGGTTCTGGCGATACTTTTGCCGATGTTGCAAAGAATGATATTTTCACAATCGCTAACGGCGGTCTTGTAGCTGCAAATGCAGCCCCCCAAACTGGCTATTACTTTGTTGTTGACGAGAAGACACGTCTAACTGAGGATGCTGTTGTTGTCACAATTAAAAAGGCTTAATTTATTTAAGAAATCTATAGAAAGGATTGAAGTTTAATTATGAAGACTACATTTGAATTAAACAATCAGCGTAAGGACGCGGATTATATTAGCAATACTCAGCTAAACAAATTCTCTCCCGTATCAGAAGTTTTCTCTGCTATGGTTGATGGTAAAAGCCTGTCAAGCCTAAATCTTGGCGCAAAGGCTGACGCTGCTGTTTCTTACATTAAGAAACTTGGCGAGCGTGCAGAGAACGGCGACTTCGGTGCTGTTGCAGAGCTGAACACTCTGAGACGCTTCTACATCGAGCAGCCTGTTCTTGATGAAATCAAACTGTTGAGCATTTTTGGTACATATAAGGGTCTTGGTTATGAGGATTCTATCGAGCGTGTAATTCGTAAGCACGTTGGCGAGCGTTCTCGTAAGCAAGCAGCTATTGGCGACACTGTGTTCCCTGCAATCGTTGAGGAAAGATACCCTGTCGGTACACAGACCATCTCTGGTGGTTATGCTATTGATTACCGCAGAGTTGCACTTGGCGATATGACAACCGAGAACGAGGGTCTGGCTATGGTTAAGACCGACATTCAGAACAATGCTCTGCTTTATGTTGTTGATAAGGTTTACAAGGCTATCAAGGCGGCTACTGGCGTTAAGTGTTTCTTGGAATGCGATAACGGTCTGGTTAAGAACGATGTTGATGGCGTTATTAAGGACGTTCGTAAGTTTGGTCATACTACCGTTCTTGGTGAGTATGGTTTCGTTTCTCAGTTCAATGGCTGGGCTGGTTACACTGGTTCATCTCCCGCTATTAATGGTATTTCTGAGAAGGCTATGAATGAAATCGCAGCTACCGGTCTGATTGGCAACTACAATGGTACTACCATTAAGGAAATCCCTAATCCTTACAATGAGTTAGCTTTGAATGAGGCTGGTACTAATTTCGAGACTATGCTACCTGCTGGTCTTGGTTTCGTTCTTCCCGCTAATGCTCAGTCTCCGATTGCTACTTGGACTCGTGGCGGTCTGACTTCATTTACTGGTAACAATGTTGAGACTGGTAAGATCATGACCCGTTTTGATCTTGAAGTTGCTGCTGATGTGGCAAAAGGTCAAGAGTACAAGATTGGCGTTATCTACGATAAGGGTCTTGGCGGTTTAGACTAATCAAGAAATATCTCGAACGGTATTTTTTATTTAGTTTACTAATGGTTTGGGCGGTTTTCCTTAAACCGCCCTTTATTATATATTCGCAGGAGAGAAAACAATGAAAAATAATGATAATTATTATTGCTATTCCTTGCGACAATTTCATTTTATCTCTGCGTTTGGCGAGCGTTGTTACGTGTCTAAGATCAATTCTGTTAGTAAAAACAGATATTGGATTTTTAAAAAATCGGAACGTTTAGATAGGATTATTCAGCTCTATAATGAGTGCAAACATAAAATTTAGTTGAAATCTCAAAAATAATAATTGAAACGAGGTATTTGAAATATGGCAGGAAAAAGTACAACAAGAAGTAACACTTCAACTACTACAAAGGCAACATCGGAAACCCCTAAAACCACAAAGAAAATTGATTTGGAAAACATAAATCTCGACGAGAGAGTAACGGTCAAAAATTTGGCTGGATGGAGAGTTTCATTTAATATGACGCAAGATAAGGGTTCGGTTTCATTCGCACCAAATGGAGTACAGCGTGTAACTCGTAACGAAATTGCCGCACAAGTAAACAACGGACTGAAATTGTTTGTCGGCAACGATGGAGATGGCAGTCACCCAACTCTTTATATTGATGACGAAGCAACTCGTCGTTATGTTGGTTTTGAAACAGATGACACAGAACAAATTGTAGTGAATGACGCTCTTATTAAAAAGATTTATAATTTGCCATTTGAGGATTTCAAAGCAAAACTATCTTATTATATTACAACCAGAGCGGAAAAACTCGCTTTGATCGAAACTATTAAAAGGTTGAATTTAGATAGTTATACAAAGAACAGATATGCTATGGAGTATTCTGGATTCCCGATGTAATTAGAAAGGAAAGGTGCTTATGAATACAACCGCGCAAGAAGTATTTGACAGTTTTGAGTCATCATTCCAAGATAAAGTTGTTATTCCGGAGGCACTTGAACTGATTTGGTTGAAGAAAGCCATCGGCAGATATTCTGTCGAGCTTGACCCCCTCACATTTGATTCCGAGAGTGGGGAATTTGACGGCGAGATCGGTCAATATGTAATTGATACACTTGCCGCTTTTATGAAGCAATATTATCAAGAACGTGAAGTTTCCAGAATAAATAAACAAGTTTCTATTTCAAGTAAAGATGTCAGTATTAACGGCGGACAAGGTGCTAAGGCTGCGGCAAAAAGTGAACTTGATTATTGTGAGAATCAAAGCATACAAATGTTAGCCAATCAAAAACCAACGGCTTATGACTAAGGCGGTGGTTGAATGGCAGAACAATGGTACTTGATAAACTCTAATCACGATACAGTTAGTGGTTTTGAAAGTGATGATTTTGATTATTATACACAAGATGCTTTTCGAGAGGCTTTAGAGTCGTCTTTAGGTGATGATATTAAAATCTGTCGTTACGACATGGAGGTATTGACCTCAACAAGAGCCATTCCTATAGGCGGAGTTTCAGATACGAAACTAAAATCGACCACAAGGCAATTACTTCTACCTATCGGCACTTGTCAAGCTGGTCAATACATCTATTACGAAGATAAATATTGGCTTATCGTAAATTACGTTGACAACAACAAGGTATATGAAAAAGCAATAATTTATCTATGTAATTATTTATTATCTTGGAAAAACATAAGTGGAGATGTGATTCAACGATGGGTTAGTCTTACTTCCGCTTCTCAATATAATAATGGTGAAACAGGCGACAAAACATATGTTGTACGGAGCGACCAGCTAATGGTATTGACTCCTGATGACGACGAGTGTTTATTAATGCCACACAATCAAAGAGTTATTATAGATAGGCGTTGCGAAATTTATGAACGCAATTATTTGGATCAACTCAAAGCAGGAGAAAAGTTCAATTTAATGGTTTATAAACTCACACGACTTGATAACGTAATTTACAACTATCAAGGTAGTGGTCATTCCGAATTTATGGCTACACAAACCGAGCAAGGCGAAAATGATGGATATTGCGAAATTGACGAACAATGGTATTGGCTTTGTGCCGAATCCGACAACGAAAATCCGCCGATCCCCCCTACCCCATCTGAACAGTATTGTTCAATTTTGTGTGATGAACCAATTATTTATGTTGGTTTGGAATCTACGATATTTACCGCAAAATTCTATGGTTCTGACGGAAAAGAAAACTACTTGATACCACAATGGGAAATTAACTGTGATTTTGTTGACAAACTCAATGTTAAGTATACTAATTCTGCGATTATTATTTCTGTCGATGACGAGAAATTAATAAATAATTCGTTTGAGTTATTATTAAATGCTGATAATTATGAGTCCGATTCAATAACAGTTAAGATTAAAGAGTTCATTTGAGGAGGCGTATTTATGGCTGTTGAAATTGCGACAATAAAAGCTCGCGGAAAGTACAAGCGTAAATTAAACGCTGCTCTAATTAATTATGAACCAATCAAGACTTTATTGCTTGGCGATATTAAAGATAAATCAGCGAAAGAGATACGCAATCTATTTAAAAAGCACGTTAAATCTCATTTATATATAGACGATACAGTAACCGAACAAGATTCCTATATCTTTTATGATGTAATAATTCCCAAAATACACAATAGCACCAAAGAGTGCAAAATAATGGTTTATGCCCTATGCCATAAAGACATTATAGATAATTACGAACAAGATGGCTATTACGGAAATCGTGTAGACATTTTATCGGAAATGATTGAAGATTGTTTGATCTATAATGAAAAAATCTCGCGTGATTTCGGAATCGGAGAAATAACGCTTGATGGCATGGACGTATTTCGATCAAATACTCTATATGGTTATATCTTGAAATTTGTAGTCGAGGATTTCAGATAATGAAACTTGATTATGGCACTCGGATAAGTTATTCCCCGATTGGTCTACCATTTGGATTGATCCGCAAGCCAACGCTTGAAGAATGTACTACATATCCGATGTCTTTTGAGAAATTTAATTCTTATGAATCGATGCTGTTATTGACGCCCGATTTGTTTTTTACAGAGATTGCTAAAGAAGACGTGAAAGAAACATGGTTATCTTTAGCAGAAGAAGAACGGGATAAAATGACGCTCTATGATTTAATTACTCTTTATTCGGAACTTGCCAAAGAGTATGAGGAAATTTTCGATTTCTTTTTTATTGAAAAAGTAATATATGAAAATGGCATATTCTTTGTTATTGATCCAAATAAAGATATAACCAAATCGCAAGTGGTCGAAAAAGATATACATGGGTTTATTGGGAGAAAAGAATTTGACATCACATTGAGCGTATTACGACAGATATGCTGTATAGGTAAAGAAGAAGTTTCTGTAGAGGAAATGAAATTCAAGAATGAATTTCAAAAAAATTTATATTTGAAATATTTGAAAGACAAAGAGGAAGAAGAAAAAAAGCAAAAAAAGACTAAGCAAGATAACAAAATGCTTCTTTCAAACATCATTTCTGCGGTAGCAAATAAACATAATTCATTAAATTATATAAACATATGGAAATTAACAGTGTTCCAGTTGTTTGATACTTTTGAACGTTTACAAGCTAACGCTTACTATGATATAGGTGCCACGAGGACATCTGTATGGGGTGATGAAAAGAAAGTTTTTGAATCTTCCCTTTGGTACAAGAATCATTATGAAGACAATAAGTCGGTTTAACAACCGGCTTATTTTTATATAACAAAATTTATAAGGAGGATTTACAATGTTCAAGAACAAGGCAAATAGAGAAGTTTGTAATGTTCAAATTTTGGATTACAAGACTAAAGCACCTTATATGGAGTATAAACTTGCTAATACAACCGGACTGAACATTTCTTCTGATTCTGTTTATGCTATGGGTCATGGTTCACGCCAGATCGCTTTCCAGAATCCGTTAGAGGGCACCGTTACTATTGAGGCGCAAGTTGTTCCATTTAAGGTATATGCACTTTATTCTGACGGTATCATTGACAGTAAGGCTGACTGCTACACCAGAGCCACTATCAAGTGTGCTACCGCTGACGAACTGCCTTTGGCTGTTTCTGATGGTACTATTGTAGAGGGTACTGTTTTCGTTTACCCGAAAGATCAGTTTGGTGGTACACCTATTGCCGCTACATATTCAAGCACAACTCATAAGATTACTCCTGCTGATTCTGCTACAGGTGTATTTGCGGTAAATACAGAATATGAAGTTGGATTTCTGTTGACTCGTGAGCAGGGAGTTCAGAGCGTTGCACTTAATAACGCACGTCTGCCTAAAGATGTTATTATTTATATGGACACCTTTGATAAGGCTGATGATGGTACAATCGTGCCGTTCCGCATTACCATTAAGAAAGCAACGATTCAGAGAAATCTTGATTTGTCATTCAGCTCTGAGGGCGATCCTCAGTCTATAACTCTGACATTTGATGTTTTAGAGCAGGATAAGAATAACTTTATCGAGATCACTGAGATCACTGAGGACGTCACTATCAACCCTACCACTGAGCAAACCACTCCCTGATAGCTAATTTCGTTAAGAAATAAGACCACCACGATAATGTGGTGGTCTTTAGTTGATAGGAGGTTTTTATGATTCAGAAATGTTTGGTCACAATCAATAACGAAGCTGTGACCGTAGTGAAATATGGCGAGGGGTTCATTCAATTTCCGTCAATCCATAAAGAAGCGGAATACGTATTCGTTGAAGAAAAGAATGGTCGTTATTTTGTAGTGGACGAGCCGAAACAAATTGATGAAACTCCCGTAGAGAAAAAAGAAGAAAAAGAAACAACCAAAAAGAAAAGCACAAAAAGGACAAAGAGATAATTTGACAATGCTTGGAGTTGTATGATGTTAGTTAAACCATTAGGGAAAGACCTTACGGCTTCAAACACAATTAAGAGTCTTTCCCTTTGTTTTTGCGCTTTTTGGATAGGAGAAAGAAATGAATAAAATTCAATTTAGTTCGCTCGAAGAAGTGTTCGAGTGTTATGGGCGCGGCAATCTGATCCCTATTGCGAACTTAGAGCAGATCATTGAATATACCGCTCATGGTTGTCAGCCCAAGTATATTTGTGAAAATGAGGTAAAGCCCGGCAAATTAACGTGTTGGTTTAGTAAAGATGAAACCGCATACGTGTATAGGAAATGGCTTGAAAAGAAAGCTAAAGAGGGCAAATTAAATGGCTAAGATAAATCAGGGCAAGAAATTTGAAACCAATTTTTCAAAATCTGTTCCTGATTATGCTTTATTATATCGAATTGCAGATTCCGCACAGTCTTTCGGCGGCGGAAATTTGCGGTTTAGTAATCGAAATCCATTTGATTATATATTGTTCGATTCGCATAAACACATTTTATATGCGCTTGAATTAAAAACAATAGAGAGCGGTTCAATACCTTTTGATAGAAAACCAGAAGATAAAAATGGTAAAATCCATTATCACCAGATAATGGGATTGAATAAATGGGCTGAATACGATGGAATTATTGCAGCATTAATAATTGAATTTCGTGATATTGAAAAAACGGTGTTTATTCGTATAGAAGATTTTAACAAACTTATGGACGTTATTCCAAAACGTAGTTTTAGATATGATGATTTACAAAAATACAATATCCCATATACGCCCATTGACCAAGTTAAGAAAAAGGTAAACTACAAGTATTTTGTAGACGCTCTATTAGAATCTATCACACTTTAACTCTGTTGCGCTCTGTAACGATTTTACGCTTAAAACGTCAAGTTATATTCCTAAAATAAAAATGCAATACAGGGCAATTCTGAGCAAAATAGGACTATGCTCTTACAAAAGTATAAGAAGGAGATAATATGCAGAAGATTGAAAAGTTTAGAGTAGCATCGGGAGATGTTGCAACTCAAATTTCGGATTATTTAGATGATAATTCAGGATCATCAATAGTTGCCTTAACCGCAGTGTTAAATAAAGGCGACGAATATGTTATTGCCGTAGTAGACGACGGAAACTAATCTCTTTTTGCCTGTGGATTTCTCTACTGCATTTTTGTATTAAACCTAAGTGTGTTTATATTAAAAACACAAAAATGCAATACAGGGCAAATCTCGGCATTTTAGAGGGTGTTAAAAATAGCAATTAAATAATAGTTTTATTTACGAAAGGATTGATAAATGAATGAAGAATCTGAAACTAATTGAATCAGTTAATTTATCTACATACGTTCAAGCTGTCAACGAGATCGTTGACGGCTTTTTTGATGAAGACGGAAATTACACACCCCATATCGGACGAGCCAATGCAATAAGTGTATTATTCAATTATTTTGTTGACGAGAAATGTATTGATGAATATTTCCCAGAAGACAACATTGATTCTGGCGTGTTACTTGCCGATAAGGATTGTATGATTTTCTATAATGACGCTTTAATTGGAAACGGTGTATATTTGTTGGATTTTTCTAACGCATACAGTGACGCTTTAGATATTGTAAATACACGCAAAACTTCACTAAGATATAGTTTTGAAATTATTGAAAAAGCATTGACTTCACTACTGGATAGATTCTCAACTACTATGAACGAAGAAAATCTTGCAAAACTAACATCTATGGTGGAAAAGATTTCACAAGAGGGATTCGGTACTGAGAGTTTAAAGAAAGCGTATGAGAAGTCAGGTAGAATTGAGCAAATTGCAGGATAAGGTGATTTAAGTGGTTGCTCGTAATATGCAACAACTCGATGCCATGCTACTCAAAGAAATGTTAAAAGCCATGAATGTTGTTTCGGAAAAAGCATTGGCTGATATGTATGAGGAAACCGCAGGATTCTATACTGGCGGCGAGCCGGATGTATATGAAAGGACTGGCGCATTAGGAGATACGCCGCGGACTACTGCGGTAGAATCCAATGGTAAAAACGCTGAGTTTACTGCTTATTTGGATTTGAACCATACATATAAGACCGGTAAGAATCCGCCGATGTTAGATGTGCTTAACCTTGCAAACGACGGTGAGAATGATTCATCGGTAGGATGGCTTAGAGATACTGTTGGAACAGAAGGATTTTGGGATCGAGCAGAAGAAAAGATAAAAGATGATTTTGAGAGTACATTTCTCCAATTCTTTAATTTACGTTACTAATTTAGAGTACGCAGAAAGGAAGTGGTTTTATGGCTACTCAAAAAGCGGGACGTACAACCGTTTATAACGATATTACATCAGAAGAAAAATTAAAGCAGGTAAATCCAGAAAATTTGCAACTGCAACAAGACTTCTTAGAATATCTCGCTTCGGTGGATAGAGCGAAATCAACTATCTATCAATACGAGGCAAATTTAAAAGTATTCTGGTGCTGGAATTTGGAATATAACAACAATAAATCTTTTGTTAAATTAAGCAAACGTGAAATTTCAAGATTTCAGAATCACGGCATAAATGAGTGGGGATGGTCTCCAAGTAGATTGAGAACCGTTAAATCCACAATGTCATCATTAAGTAACTTTATAGAAAACATTTTAGATGATGAATATGAGGGTTATAAGCCAATAGTTAGGAAAATTGAAACTCCTGTGAATGAGCCTGTTAGAGAAAAATCTGTTTTTACAGATGAAGAATTACAACACATCCTCGATGTCTTAGTCGAAAAACAGCAATATATGAAAGCCTGTGTTCTTGCACTGATTACATATGGTGGAAGAAGAAAAGCTGAAATTCCAAGATTTAAAGTTAATTATTTTGATAAAGAAAACTTGATCTGCGAAGGAGCTTTATATAAGACACCAGAAAAGGTTAAAACAAAAGGTCGCGGACAAAGAGGCAAATTATTATATTGTTACACATTAGCCAAACCTTTTCAGCCCTATCTGGATTTATGGCTGCAAAAGAGGGATGAACTTGGGATAACCACCGAATGGCTTTTCCCCGATAAAGAGAACGGAGAATGGTTGGATCAGCCTATGAAAACATCTACCATTGATTCGTATGCTCGGACTTTTTCATCGATTGCCAATAAAACTTGGTATCCTCACTCTGGAAGACATCGCGCGTGTTCTCGATTTGTTGAAGCAGGAATACCAGCAAATGTAATTAAAGACATTTTTGGATGGTCTGATGTTTCACTTGTTGACACATATTCGGACATAGAGGCAGAAGATACTTTTGATAAGTATTTCGGCTCAGAGGGTATTAAACAAGTCGAACAAAAAGGTTTAGAAGATATGTAAACAATACACGCCCATTAGGGCGATTTTTTATTTTTGAGGAAAGGAGGACGATATAAATGCCTGATGGTTCAAAATTTGTGGCGATAGTGCAAGCGCAATTAGATACCTCAAAGATAAAATCCCAATTACTTAATGACAGTAAAAAATGGTCAACAAGCGTAAAAGTCAAAAAATTCACGCTTGATACTCGTGGACTATCTTCACAAATTCAGCAAGCATTAAATGGTCATAGTTTCACTCTGAAACTCACTAATGTTGATGTCGGTAATTTATCTTCAACCATAACAGGTAGAGTCCGCGGAATCGGCACCCAAGCCGGGACTGCTTTTTCGCAATCTTTCTATAATCGAATAAGCCAGTCGGGAGAACTTGGCAAGGCAATTTCGTCGGTTGAATCAAAATTTAAAACATTG